>TARA_R110002012_G_scaffold168842_4_pt1 | contig 73982 bp, 70 predicted proteins | sample TARA_R110002012 | Tara Oceans TARA_R110002012 (sample SAMEA4396515) | marine metagenome | biome: Westerlies Biome; feature: [DCM] deep chlorophyll maximum layer (ENVO:01000326); material: water (ENVO:00002006), including particulate matter (ENVO:01000060) such as... | depth 40 m
GCCGAGGGGAAACGAATCCAAATCTTTCTGAATGGCGTTCAAACCGTAGATTATACAGAAGCGGACGACGCTATTCCACAAACCGGCCTTATCGGCTTGCAGGTGCACGGAGGCGGAAAGGTGAAAGTGAGCTATAAGGATATCGAATTGACGGAATTTTAGCAGGAATGGAAACAGACTCCTTTATCAGCACCATCGACCACTGGCAGGATGAGTTAGACCGGTATGATTTTGCCCAGATTCTCCGTCAGCCTCAGCCCGATAAGTGGTCGATGGGACAAGTGTATATGCACCTGATCAGCGCTACGGGCTTTTTTCTCTCGCAAGTTCAAACCTGTTTGCAAACAGACGACAACGCTCAGGAAGAAATGACACCGCAAGCAAAAGTGATGTTTGCCAACGACCAGTTTCCCGACAAAATGGTGGAAGGCCCTCCGTCGAACGCCGCTACACCGCAGCCGGCATCTAAAGAAGAGATTATCAGAGGATTCGAAAAGTTAAAAGAGAGAATTTTGGCACTTGGCCATTCAAACAGTACGAACAAAGGAAAGACGAAGCACCCGGGCCACCAGTACTTCAACGCAGATGAATGGCTGCAATATGCCCATATGCATTTCCGGCACCACGAAAGACAGAAAGGAAGGATTGAAGTGTTTTTGGAGGGGTGAAGTTGGCAGATACAGCAGATTACAAAAGTTTCAGAAAAGGCTTCGAGCCCTCTGCTCTCACTAACGCTAGAGGCGGCACCAACCAGAGCAGAACCTAGCAAACTTTTGTAATCTTTCAATCCAAACGTTCTATGCCCAGGCCTGTTTCTTCACGACCCCAGAGGAAGCTGGTAAAGACAAAAGCAGAGACACCACCGGGTACTAAATTTTTTTTGACTCCTCCCAAACCTTCTTTTAAAGTTTACGTCTGTAGATGAGGCTCAGGCGATCCAACTTCCCCAAACTTTTTAGACTGTTGAACGCCTGGCTCCTGCTATCAATTTCAGATGGCAGATTTTTTAACAATTAGTAAAGGTCAAATAACTATGAAAAAGGTGTTCACTGGATCCCTGTTGGCAGGGATGGTTCTATTTTTTTGCGCTTGCAGTTCTGACGACGCAGGCGACCCCGTTGGCAATGAAAAGATTGAGGTGACGATAGGCAGCGCCGATCCGGTTACCTTCACCGGGTCATCTATGAAACTGTCGGACAACACGTATCAGCTCTCTGGCAACGCTAACGACGATAGCGGTCTTTCCTTCACTATTTTATGGGAAGGCGAAGAGCCCAAAGGCACGTTCGCATGGAATGCCAATTTCGAAAGCAACGTGGCAGGTACCTGGCTCCTGATGGCCAATGGCGATATGACTAAGTCATACTACAGCTACAAGGCAGAAGACGGAGAAATCACGAACAACAGCACGGGAAGCCTGGTCATTGAAAAGTTTGGTGGCGTCGATGGGTTCGTTGAGGGCACATTCGAAGTCACTAATGCAAGGCTGCTCGAAGTGAGCAATGCAACGGCCAATGAAAGCAATGTAAAAATCACTGCTAAATTCAAGGTAAGCCGCTCAATTTAAGAGCGTAAGCAAACGATTTGAAGAACCACCGGGCTGGAGCGCTTCGGTGGTTTTTTTGTGTGCACCAAGCCACTATAGCAGTCGTCATTTCAGTTCGCCAGCTGGCGGAGAGAAGTCTCCACGGTGTTTGCAGTTTTCTTTTCTGAGCCACTGCTACTATCCGGGGGATGCCGTTCCACGTCGGCTCCCTCGTACCTCGCCATCGGCATGACGCTGGCCTGGATACGGTGGATGTGCTCATACCAAAAAACTGGGCAATACCAACAAGCGATACAATCGCCAGTCTCATACGCCCTCCCGGGCCGGTAGCCGTTTCCGCTATCGCTCATGCGAGGGCGATGGGGAGGATTGAGGATCATCGCAGTCAAGTGTTATTCATCCTCTTTTATATCAAATTTCAACTTTAAGTCACCAACAACCCTTTTGTTTAGGTGTAAAATCACGTCTTTTATATACTGGTTAATTTGTTCAGCGTCCTTTAGTAACAATTCATTTGCGTTCCATTCAAATCTTTTATTCATTTCTCTACTATTCCAGTTAACCTTGGTGTAATTAGTTATAAAATAATACACCTTTATTTTTCTGTCGGATGTCACAAATGCAATTGTACAATTGTAGGAGTCTATATTTGGAAGTTTTGAATTGACATCAATCAAAATCTGAGAATAAGGATAGTTGACAGTAAGAGAGTAGCCATCGATTACCTGTCTTTTCTTTGTGACGGTATACGGTTCTGTTTGACGCCCTATCATTCTCTCAATATTTGAAGGTTTTTCAATTTCCTCATATGTTTCAGTTCGGTAATTAGCTGTAGCAAAATATCTGTCCTTGTTTTTTGCTACAAATAACCCTATTTGATGGTAATTAACATGTGTAGGAATGTATTTAGGGTATGTCACTTTGAACTCAAACAAATTTTCAATTTCAGGAGACAGTTTAAAATCATTAACGCACTGCTTGATATCCTCTAGAATATCGCAGACCTCTTCGAAAGTTAAGTGGTTTTTAGCGTCAGCCTTAACCATGTCTTCTAGTGTAGAGAATTCTTTCTTTTCTTCCTCTTCCTGTTTTGATGTATCAGGAAAAGTTGAAGGGATATCTACTAAAAAATCCCTGATTTTTTGACCTTTCATACAGAACACTTCTGTAAAATCAGCTTGAGTCACGAAGAATGGCGTTTGCTCTGGAAATGATGAAAATTCATCTGATATATAATCGATTACATCTTTATATCTCACATTTTTATCTATGTGTTTCTTTAGCGCATTGAAAAAACTCAAAGTAAAAAAACTGAAATCTTTATTCTGATATGAACTCTGAGAATTCAAAGAGGAATACAGAAAATAGCAGTTACTAAATTGGTTTGTAGTTGACTTTATGTATGTATCAATTGCTTTTACGTCTTTGATATAATTTACCCCAGAATGACACGCATCTACTACTTTCGTAACAAGTTTGGGAGTCAAAGACTTTATTAAGCTATCTAGCTCCGAATTTTGTAAACTTGTTTGTGTTTTTTTATCAAAGGAAAAGTCGGGAAGTATATAGTAGAATTCATCGTTCGAAAAATCTCCATGGCCTGTAAAGTAAAAAAACACCTCTTCAATAGCTTCATCTTTTTTACTGTTGATGAATCTTGCCAATTTATCTTTAATTGTGATACTGCTTGATTTTTCTGAGATAGTTAATATCTCTTCGTATTTATCTGTCGCCCTAATCAGGCGTTCGAATTGTATAACATCGTTTAGACTACCCGGCAAATTTTGGATGCCGTTTGAATATTCTGAAACACCAATTAGAACTGCAATATTCATATAACTACTTTTTCTTAATTCTTATCATCGCTGAGATAACGCAGCTTAATGGGCACTGTCTTCAACAAAACGCTCCAATCTACCAATTTTCGACCATATATGCATCCTTCCAGAAAAACCGTAAATTGCCTTTTCCTGTGGCCAAACCTCAAACAAAGCCGGGCTCAATATGACACCTAAGGCATCCAAAACCTTCTCTCTTTTTCTGTTTCTGGTATTGACGAACTGCGGCCCTACCGAACTCAAATACCCTCCCATTACCGAGGACTTCTGCTCGCAGCTGCCGGAAGCAGCGCTTGTGAAACTCTCGGACTACCTGGCACCTTACGCTGAGCTCCTCGCCACTAAAACCGGCGTCCATTCCCTGGAGGAAGGCGACGTCTCGATGATTACCCGGGCATGGCTGACGGAAGCAGCTGAGCAAACCATCGACATTCAGTACTTCATTTTTTCTACAGACAATGTTGGGTTGATAGCCGCCGACTTCCTCTTGGGTGCCGCCGACCGGGGCGTGAAGATCAGGATCATTGTGGACGACATCATGGTAGAAGCAGAGGAAGACGACCTGCTGGCCATGGATGCCCACCCCAACCTGGAAGTGAAAATTTACAACCCCAATGCCAATATCGGCAAAAACCTACCAGGCAAGCTGTTGTCGCTTGCCACCGACTTTCAGGGTTTCAATCAGCGCATGCACAACAAAACGTTCATTGTCGACCAGCAGGTGGTGATCACCGGCGGCAGAAACATTGCCGATGAGTACTTCGATTACGATCATGAGTACAACTTCCGTGACCGTGACGTGCTGCTGGTGGGCAAGAAAGTGCAGGACGTGCAACAGTCGTTCGATCTGTTTTGGGAAAGCGAGCTAAGCGTGCCTGTGGGTGAGCTCGCCCAGGTAACCGACGAGGAGCTCAACCTGGATGTGAAATACGCCTACCTGCACCAGTACGCCTGCAACCCCGAAAACTTCTGGCCTGAGGTAAGGGAAAAGGTAAAGCAGGTGCCGAAAGAATTTCAGAAAGCACAGGCCTCGGGCTCCCTGGTGTGGACCGATAGCGTGCAGTTCATCTCCGACCTGCCGGGCAAAAATGACGGCAGTCAGGGGCTGGCGGGTAGTGGTGTGGCTACCGATTCGCTGGTCAGCCTGATCCGGCGGGCAAAGTCGTCCATACTGATTCAGTCGCCTTACCTTATTACAACCGAGGTCAGCCAGCAGCTCTTCAAAGCAGCAGTGGATCGTGGGGTAACTGTCAAAATTCTCACCAACAGCCTCTCGTCGACCGACAACCTGGAAGCATTCAGCGGCTACCAGCGGGACAGGGAAAAGCTGCTGGAGGCCGGCGTAAAAATTTACGAATTCAAACCCGATGCCGCTGTCCGCTTTGAGGTGATGACAGGTGCCCTGCAGAAGAAAATGGACTTCACTCCTGTCTTTGGCCTCCATGCCAAATCGATGGTGATCGACGAAGATATTGCCGTGATTGGCACCTTCAACCTTGACCCCCGCAGCGCCAACTTGAACACAGAGTGCATAGCAGTTATTTATGACCGCAAAGTCACCGCTGACCTGCGTCAGGCCATGGAGGTCGACATCCGGCCGGAGAATGCCTGGGAAGCCACATTAGACTTCAACCCTGATTCGGAAGCGGGCCGGGCAAAACAGTTCAAGGTGTGGCTGCGAGGTGTGATGCCCAAGTCAATTTTGTAATATTCCCTGCTCTTTGGCCGCATACTCCAATTAAAAACTATATCAAGGAATAATATCAAAGAGATATTTATTTATTTAAATTTATATATTAATCGGTATAGATACATTTTCTACTTTACTTCAACATACACACTAGTGACTTTTTACTACGCTTACGAAAAAATTTCTGTATGAAAGCACGGTTTCATTTCATCATCCTGACTGCCTTCGTGGGGATTTATCTGCAAGCAGAGGCGCAGCACAAGACCTACCTCGGCTTTGAGCTTGGCCCTAAGTATGAGAAGATTTCTGTCGATGACCTGGGTGGGATGGTTGGAGAAAAGCCGATATACTACAGTCCTGCAGGTGGATTTATCGTAGGGCAGGAAATCAGCCAGGGCCTTCTATTGGAAACCGGGCTTAATGCTTATAAATACGGGGTGGGCTTTAGATTGAAAAGCCCCAATGTCGGCCTGATTTCGGGGCAGTCCTACGCTGCTATTCAAATCCCAGTCAGGCTAAAATCCAACTTTGGCTTTTTCAGGGAAAGGCTAAAGCTTTCGCCATTTATCGGTTATTCTTTTGTCCACAATATGCGATATGAAATAGACAGAGGATCAACCAATATTGGGGGGCATAGTAGTTCATTTCATGCAGGTGATGAAAGTCGGTTAACGATGGTGGCAACCCCTGGTTTGAGGAAAAACTATAGTTTGATTGAGGCAGGTGTATCCGTTAGCTGGCAATTCAAAAACAGCTTTGTTCTCTACATCAATGGCAGCTCTACCAAAGGTTTTAAGAAAATGACGGAAATCGACGGCACCTACCAGATAGGCAATGGACCGGAGCAGTCGGCCAAGATCAGCTCAAACGGCGACTTCTATAACATGTTGTTCGGTGTGAAGTTTCCTATTAGCCCTGCGTGGCGGTATCGGAAATAACAAACAGCATATGTCTTTAAAAAAGTTAAAAAAGCCTTCACGAGTCGAAAAACTAAGAGGTATTGTAGAAGCAACACCTGACTTCGACTACAAAAAAGTGCTCGATGAAGAGAGAATGAAGAAGTACGGGACTTAAATCGAGCATTTTACTCGCTCATTAATCTGCATTCCCTAATCAAAACCTCCAAGGGGATCTGTCTTATTCGATAACAGTGGATGACTCCTTTAAAAGCTCATGATCACTGCTTTTTGCTCTACTGCCCACAGGGAAAGACTATTGGCATGCCCCGACAAAGCCAGCTTCCCAATGATATTACTTCTGTGCTTTTCGATGGTGCGTTCCGAAACATGCAATTTATCCGCAATGGCCTGGGAACTGAGTTGGCTGGCTATTAGTTTCAATATTTTCCTCTCCGAGGGTGAGAGTAACTCAAGTTTTTCGAGACTTGTATTCGCTGTGTTCAGATCCTTGTGGAGTATAGAGGGGCTATAGTAAAACTCACCTTGCATCACCTTTTCGATACATTTGAAAATTTCCAAATTGGTATCTTCCTTCAGCAGGTACCCCGCAATGTGAAGACTTTTAGCCTGCACGATAAATTCCGCCTCCTTGTGATAAGAAAGAATAATAACCTTCGTAAGTAAGCCCTTTTTTCTGCATTCTTCGGCCACGGCAAACCCGGTAAGGTAGGGCATCTCAATATCCAATACCGCTACATCGGGATGGTAATCAGTAATCAACTTCAACGCCGTGCTCCCGTCGCTGGCGGCACCGACCACATTTACCCCTCCCTTTTTCAAGGTGTCTTCAAGTCCTTGCAATAACAATGGGTGATCATCGGCCACCACCGCTCTCAGGTTCTTCAAACTCATCATCCTATGCTGGCTTATTAATCACTAAAGTAACACTGGTACCCTTTCCTTTTGTCGACTCGATAAGAATTTTACCTCCGACCATCTGAGTTCTTTCCTTCAGGGTTTTCATTCCCAAACTATGGATGGTCTCTGGCTTTTCGGTCAGATCAAAACCAACACCATAGTCCTGCACCGTTACGATTACTTTTCTCGCCTCCAGGATAACACGAACAATCGCAGATTCGGTTTGAGCATGCTTGATCATATTGTTGAGCGCCTCTTGCACTATGCGGTAAATCTGAAGTTCGTGTTCCCGGGAAAAGATATTGTCAATCGTGTCAATTTCCTCAGTAAAGAATATGTCTGTTACTTCGTCCACATCGTTCACCAGCTTTTTGATGCTGGCAGTAAGCCCCAACCTGTCGAGCACAGCAGGGTGCAACGCTTTGGAAATGGTTCTCACCTCCTCCAGGGCCTTGCTTACCATGGTAGCCGTCGTATCGTCCTGATTCAAAGTCACCTTGTTTTTGATCAGAATCAGACTTTGGCCTACAGAGTCGTGGAGATCCCTGGAGATTCTCTTTCGCTCTTCTTCGTGAGAAGAAAGCAACTGGCGGGAAAAGCGCTCCTGCATCGCATTAGCGTTCAACGCATATTTTCTGGAGCGATACAGATAAACACTGCCGAATAATAGCAACATGCCTATGGCTATTGCCCAGGCTAATCTTGTTTTGAAAAGGCTAGCAGCTGAAATAAGTTTAATCTCCCCTTCCTGTTGGGTAATCTTCAAATCCTTTTTGGTGGTTTCGTAGATGGCGTTCAGCTGCTTCACCTGTCGAGACTTTTCTTTGCTGAATACCGAATCTTTCACCGCCTCAGATTTGAGCATATACTCATACCCTTCCTTGTAATAACCTAGCGCCGAGTGGGCCTCAGCCAACCGTTTCAATACTTTTTGCTCCATGTCCCTGTTTGGATACCTGACAAGAAGCTCCATAGCTTTTTCCCCACTATCGATAGACTTTTGATAGAAGTCATAGTCCAGATAAAGCTGCTGGTACTTGGCATAGGCGTGGACGGTGGAGGCCGGTTTCCTGATCACCTCTTCTTTCAGTTTCAAAGACCTGCCCAGGTAATCAAGTGCTTTGGGGAAATCACCTTGATCGGCAAAAACCATGGCATAATTCCCCAGTATGATAGAGAGTGCGTTGAGGTTATTTGTCTTCTCTGCGAAGAAAATTCCCTGTTCATCGTACTCCCGGGCCTTGTCGAGTTTGTTCATGTTGTGACTCAATACACCCAGGTTGAGGTAATCGCTGAGAAAACGAGAAGTATCGCCAAACGAAATGTTGAGTTCGAGGGCTTTGAGCAAGTGCTTTTCGGCACTTTTATAATCTTTGGTAGTCCGATATAAATTGCCCAGGTTGCCATGGATCAAGGCAATGCCCAATGAATCGCCCAGCTGCTCTCGCAACACTAAGGATTGCAAGTAATAATCGATAGCACCTGGGTAGTTAACCAGGGAGAATTGAACCCTTGCAATGAAGTTAAGGCAATAAGCTTCCAGTTGCTTGTTGCCAATTTCTCTGGCGATTGAAATGGATTTGTGAAAATATTCAAGACTCCTCTCAGAATCCGCTTTGATATCATAATAGTGGCCAATATTATTTAAGCTAGTGATCATGCCCTCTTTGGATGCTGCTTGTTCGCTTAACATCAATGCCCTGGTGGCGTAGTTGAGGGAAGAGTCGGGTATGAAATTTTCAAACTCATCACAAATTTCATTGAGCAATCGGATTTTATCCATCACGCCAGCCGACGGTAGCTGACTTTTTAAAGCATCTATTTTACTCGTCGTTACTTCCTGTGACAGCAGACGACCATTGATCAACAACAGCAAAAACGGAAACACAATATATCCTACAATTCCTGGTGAGCTTTTTACCATCGTAATTCAGTACTAATTTCCTGCTAGCCTGTCAAGATAACAGCTCCCGACTCAGTAAACTGATCAGACTCTTAAAAATATCCAACTATTTCTAAAAAAGAGAGTTTTTGTTGTGCGAGGTAGAGGTCTCGTGCAGTAAGTCCTCTCGACTGCCTGTTCTTTCCGCCTCAAAATGGCTCCATCAGTCCTGCTAGTTCATGAAGTTTTTTTAACCATTCCATGGTTGACAGATGGAGGTAGTCAATGTCACACTGCCGAACACCGCTCCAGATTCTCAGAATATCAGACCCCTCTAAACAGTCGATTTTGGTGTAAAACCTGCAAAAATACGTGGCGCTACGTAGGCATTTACGTGGCGCCTCGTATTTCTGCTCATTTTGTTTAAGCCCAACTTTACCGAACCATAGATGGGTTTAAAACATACACATGGAGCGCATGGTAAGATGTATCGTTTCCCATTTCAACGCTGAAAGAACTTAAAGCTGAGCTGATGCACATCTCAATTAGACACTTCGAAAGACTTTTCTTGTTCCTTACCTTCTCATTTTTCGGGTGGAGCCTTTCTGCTCAGAACTTGTTCTTCAATCAATACCATTTTAGCCCTTTGGCTGCCAACCCCGGTCAGGCTGGCACATTGCAAGATGCCTGGGTCGGCATCAACTACCGCAGTGTGCCCCTTCAACTGGGCGAGAAATTTATTACTACCCAGGCTTCAGCGCTATACCCTGTAGGAATTGGCAATCACAGGCTGGTATTCTCCGGAAGTTTTTTTAGCGACCGGGTGACTGAATTCTTCAACACCACCGGAGGCTCTTTGGGGGCTGCCCTGAGCATTGCACTAAGCGAGCGAAGTGAGCTAAGCTTTGGCACACAAGCCGTCGTGTTTGGCAATAGTTTGACTGGCGATATTTCAACAGATAGTCAATTTATCAATGGCATATTTGACCCGACTGCGCCAACTGGTGAATTGATAGGTAGCAAAAGTGGTCAGGTAATTTCAGCCAGTAGCGGGCTCTATTGGCAGGTGCGGGACTATGACGGCCGTGGGAAAGGTTTTGCAGGCATCTCTCTTTTTAACTTCACGAACCCTGAAATGTCGTACTCCGACCAAATAAGTCAAAAACTGCCCACCACTTATAAAGCCACGCTGGGCTACGAAATTTTAAAACATGGCAAGTTTGCCATTTTACCTACAGCGCAGGGCATTATTGGCAATGGAAAGAAACTGCTACAGACAGGCAGCTTGTTCACTTACGACCTTGCAGGCAATGGCGCTAAGCAGATTGGGCTAGGTGGGTGGTATAGCACCAGCGAGCTAGCGGTGTTTTCGGTGCAGTACCAGCAGCCAGAGGTAAAAGCCGCCGTGAGCTTCGATGTGCCTGTAAGCAATGCCTATGGTGGTGCTGTGGGGAGTCCACTTGAAATAGCCATTTTCTATCGGATTTTTAAGAAGAATAAACGGGAAGCTGCGCCCATGGTGGTACAAACGGCAGTGCCTGTGGCAGCCGCACAACCCATGGCTGCCGATGGGGCTACAGAAATGACGGCAGAGGCGGATTCGAAAACCCAGGTTGAGGAGCAACCAGTAAAAGGAACCGAACGGCTAGTACAAAAAGAACTGGCGTCAGCTCCGCTAACCCCCGAAGAAGAAAGGATCATAGACGAGAATGTGCGGTTCAAATTGGACAGTGACATACTCGATGAGCCATCACAGGAATACCTTGCCCAGGTGGTAGCAATATTCCAACAACACGCAAATCTCCACATCCAATTGACAGGCCACACCTGCAACACTGGCAGCCGGGACGTAAACCAAAACCTGTCGATAAAGCGGGCCGAAAGCGTGAAAGCCTATTTGGTAAATAAAGGCCTTGGTGAGGACAGGATAACGGTCGACGGAAAAGGTGAAACCCAGCCTTTGACAGACAATTCTTCAGAAGCACTCAGGCAACTTAACAGAAGAGTAGAAATTAAGATAGTGGAAGAAAGCAAATGAGAGTTTATGCTGTCAGCAATAGGTATGTCAGCCATTAGACCTTGAATGAAGTTAAATCTTTGCGCATGAAAAAATCAATGAGATCTATAGAAGGGTTTTGTTCCCTTTTTACTCTTATCAATCAAAAAAGAATGAAATTAGGCATAATCGTATGGCTTTTAATAGTATTTTTTTTTACCTCTATTACAGTTTATAGTCAGCGACCACCAGTGAAAGCTGATTTTTCGGAAACCCCATCAATTGGATGTGACTTGCCTCAAACAGTATCCTTTACTGATTTATCAGAAAATCCCGATACATGGTCATGGTCTTTCGGAGATGGATCTACATCAACATTAAAAAATCCAAATCATACCTATACTTCAGCAGGTCGCTTTGATGTCCGTCTTTTTGTTCAAGATACGACCAATGGTGATTCTGATGAAATTACAAGAACGATAACTATCGGGGGTTCTATAGTTGAATTTAAAGAAGCTGATGCCGATTTTCCGTATGGATGTGCTCCATATTTAGTGAACTTTATCGATGAGTCAACAACCATAGCCTCTACTATAATCACAGATTGGTTATGGGATTTTGGAGATGGCAGTACATCTGAAGATCAGAATCCTTCACATACTTATGAAAAACTAGGATACCATTCTATCACGCTAACAACGACCAATTCCGTTGGTTGCATAAATACCATAACAAAAACAAATTTTGTTCAGGTGGTTGGATCCATGGTCGATTTTGGAACTACTAGTGCTAGACAGTTAGATGGCCCGGGTGCTGTAACTTTCCAGGATCAGAGTTTTTCTGGTTCGCCAATAACTAGCAGACTATGGAATTTTGGAGATGGAGCTACCACATCTACTAATCCAAACCCCACACATACTTATACCACATCAGGTACTTTCGATGTAAGCTTGACGATAAGTACCCTTGATGGTTGTCCTACAACACTTAAAAAAAGTCATTATATCAATACGATCCCTGGAGCCTACGATGTATCCAAAGCCATTTTCACTGGTGATCATGAACGTTTTTCAGTGCGATTTCAAGAAAGCTCACCAATCTCTTTGGCCTTTAGCGCCGATGGCACCAAAATGTTTGTGATGGGACATGCTGGAAGGGATATCAACGAATATACTCTAGCCATCGCTTGGGATGTTTCCACGGCTACTTATACCGGAGATGCTGAACGCTTTTCAGTGTCATCGCAAGAATCCTATCCTAACTCTCTTGCCTTTAGTGCGGATGGTACCAAAATGTTTGTGATGGGTAATGCAGGTAAAGATATCAATGAATATTCCCTTTCTACTGCATATGATGTTTCGACAGCTACTTATGCTGGTGATGCCGAACGCTTTTCGGTGGCAGCACAAGAAAACGTTCCCATCTCTCTGACCTTTAGTTCAGACGGTACTAAAATGTTTGTGATGGGTTATGACGAGCAACAGGATATCAACGAATATACCCTAAGCATCGCCTGGGATGTGTCCACGGCTACTTATGCTGGTGATGTCCAGCGTTTTTCGGTAGCCGCACAAGTAACTGATCCCACCTCTCTGGCCTTTAATGCAGAAGGTACCAAAATGTTTGTGCTGAGTTTTAGTGGAACTGGTATCAACGAATATAACCTAACCACCTCCTGGGACGTGTCCACGGCAACTTATGCTGGAAATGCTGAGCGCTTGTCGGTGGTATTGTCCCCGACATCATTGGCCTTTAGTGCGGACGGAACCCAATTGTTTGTATTAAGCTCGGCCGCAAGGAATGTCAACGAATACTCACTTGCAGCACCTGTCGTTACTGGGGCGGTGGCCAATCAGGCCATAAATGATAATGAGACCATTAGTCCGTTTGCGACTATCACCGTTCAAGACCCCAATGACGACAATGTATCTGCCGCTATTACCCTAGATGACAATGCCAAAGGTCTTTTAACAGGTACGGATTTAACAGGAACGGGACCTTATACCTTAGCATATACAGATGCCACAAGTCTACAAGCAAGCCTCCGTGCATTGGTGTTTGCACCCACAGAAAACAGAGTGGCTAGTGGCAATACAGAAACGACCACCTTTACCTTGGTGACCAGTGATGGTACCTTTAGCGATACAGACAGCAGGACAACAGTGGCGGCAAGCCCTGTAGCACCTACCATTGTTTGGAGTAGTCTGGCGAGTTCGCCAACCAATGCTTTTACCATTACCGCCACTTTTAGTGAACCTGTCACAGGTTTTGCCATAGGAGGTCTGACGGTAGGTAATGGTACAGCGAGTGATTTTGCAGCCACCAGTACCAGTGTTTATACCGCTACAATAACACCTACTGCCGATGGAGCCGTCACAGTTGATGCAGCAGCAGGTGTTGCTCAGGATGCTGGAGGAGTAGATAATATTGCAGCTAGCCAGTTTAGTATTGCTGCAGACGTAACAGTTCCTACAATCACCATTTCCAGCCCTGTAGCTGACCCAGCCAATGGTGCCTTTACAGCTACCTTCACTTTCTCTGAAAATGTCACTGGATTTGATGTTGCCGACATTAATGTAGGCAATGGAACTGCTGGAAGTTTTGCAGCCACTAGTGCTTTGATATATACTGCTGAAATTACCCCATTAACTGATGGAACCGTAACCATTGATGTACCAGCCAATGTAGCGCAAGATGCCGCTACTAATGGCAATACAGCAGCTGCTCAGTTTAGTGTGGAAGCAGATTTTACTGCTCCAACCATAACAGTCACAAGTCTGGTAGCAAATCCTGCCAGGGGAGCATTTGCAGCCACTTTCACTTTCTCCGAAGATGTTACTGATTTTGATGCTGCCGACATCACCGTGGGCAATGGAACGGCAGAAAGTTTTACATCCATGAGTGCTTCGGTATACACCGCTGAAATTACCCCAACAACTGATGGAACCGTTACTGTTGATGTACCAGCCAATGTAGCGCAAGATGCCGCTACTAATGGCAATACAGCAGCTGCTCAGTTTAGTGTGGAAGCAGATTTAACTGCACCAGATATTATCATCACAAGCCTTGTAGCAAATCCTACCAATGGTGCCTTTACAGCTACCTTCACTTTCTCTGAAGATGTCACTGGGTTTGATGTTGCTGACATTAATGTAGGCAATGGAATCGCTGGAAGTTTTGCAGCCACTAGTGCTTCGGTATACACCGCTGAAATCACCCCAACAAGTGATGGAACCGTTACTGTTGATGTAGCGGCCAACATAGCTCAAGATGCCGCAACCAATGGCAATACAGTGGCCACGCAGTTTAGCGTAGAAGCAGATTTTACTGCTCCAACCATAACAGTCACAAGTCTGGTCGCAAATCCTGCCAGTGGAGCATTTAAAGCCACTTTCACTTTCTCGGAAGATGTTACAGGCTTTGAGCTAATGGACATCACCGTGAGCAATGGAACGGCAGGAAATTTTGCAGTTATTAGTTCCTCTGTGTACACCGCTGAAATTACCCCAACGGCTGATGGAACCATAACTATTGATGTAGCAGCCAACGCAGCAGAAGATGCCGCTATTAATGGCAATCAGGCCGCCGCACGATTTAGCATGCTATTTGATGGTACAGACCCAACGGTAACAATAACCAGTAGCTTAAGTGTTTCAACGAAAGTGAATCCCATTCCCGTGACCATCACCTTTAACGAAGAAGTAACGGATTTTACAGTGAGTGATATAGCCGTTGGGAATGGAACTGTTTTGGATGTTTCATCCTCCGACAACACCGTTTTCACCGCTAATATTGTTCCTGTCACTGATGGAGACATAACAGTTGATATTGCCTACGCAACCGCTCAGGATTTTGCTGGAAATAGCAATACAGCAGCCACAACTTTTAGTATTGTTTATGATAGCCAGGTTGACCAGATCAACTGTGAGAACATCACCGTACAGCTGGATGCCAATGGAACGGCTACTATTGCTGTAGGACAGATCGATAATGGTTCTTCGGATAGCTTTGGCATTGCCTCCCGCTCCATAGACATCACTTCTTTTAATTGTAGTGATGTGGGCGATAACAATGTCACTCTCACCATCACCGACAACAATGGTAATGTAGGATCATGTGTGGCTAGAGTTACTGTAGAAGACAATATTACTCCTACAGTTATTACTCAAGACATTACTGTGGCTCTGGATGCTAACGGACAAGCGTCTATTACTCCAGCTGACATTGACAATGGTAGCACGGACAATTGCGGAATTGCTACCAGAACATTAGATGTAGCTTCTTTTGATACACCAACTACCGAAACAGCAACTGTAACTCTTACCGTTACAGATGTTAATGGCAATAGTGCCGCTGCCACCGCCATAGTCACATTTAGTAAGGTGGCTCAAAGCATTGTATTTGATCCAATAGCAGATAAAAAAGTAGGGCAGGATCCTGTAGTACTTGAAGCTACCGGAGGTGGATCAGGATTGCCTGTAACCTTTTCGATAGTAACGGAACCCTCATCGGGAGTAGCTTCACTAGTTAATGGCGCCATCATTATAGAGGGTACCGGTTCGGTAGTCGTTACTGCCATGCAGGCAGGCAATGACATTTTTCAGACAGCAGAAGAGGTATCCCAATCCTTTGCCATTTTGTCCAGTGAATTGTTTCTACCTACCCTATTCACGCCCAATAATGACCAAGCCAACGATCGCTTCATTTTACGTGGCGGAGGAAGCGTAGCCAACATTGAGTTTCAAATATTTGATCGGGAAGGTAATCCTGTATTTAACTCACAAAGCACCACGGAGCTTTTCCAGTCCGGATGGGATGGAACAAATGAGGGTAAAGAACAACCGCAAGGGGCTTACGTCTGGGTAATCAAAGGTACTTTCCAGGATGGCAGCCCGCTGTTAATCAATGGCAAGGTTACTGGTATTATCAGGCTAGCACGGTAAACAAATGAAAGTTTTAAGGTTAAACACCTGTACTTCTATCGCCGGAAATTCTATGAATACCTATAAAAAATACTTCAAGCGAGAAGCATTGAATCAATTTTGTTTTCCCTTACCGATGAGATATCAGTTTCACAAATTCATCCCACCCGAAAAATACAGATTGATCCATTGTCCTTGATGCTGAGATAGTCGTGACGTGAGTCCTCTTCCCTTATTTTTCCTACCTTAGCTCCCGAAACTTTTCATTTGGTTCCTTGTTGTAAGGAAAACGAATCGACCATTGACCAACCCCATCACCATTATCGTCGGCACCAACAGGGAGCCCGCCAACTCCAGGCACATTGCCCAGCAGTATCTGGAGATACTTGCCTCCAAAGGTGCATTGGCATCCATCATCGATCTTGCTGGCCTGCCCGAAGACTTTATCTTCTCTGCTCTGTATAAAAACAATGGCAAAAACGAGGCGTTCAATCGCTTCCGCCAGCAAATGAAGGACTCGAAGAAGTTTGTGTTCCTGGTGCCGGAATACAACGGCTCTTACCCTGGGGTGCTTAAAGCCTTTATTGACGGCATGGAGTACCCTGGCACCTTCAGAGGGAAAAAGGCGGCCCTGGTTGGCCTCAGCTCCGGCGGACAGGGTGGCGGACTGGCTGTGTCACACTTCACCGATGTGCTCAACTACTGTGGCACTCATGTGCTGGCGTTTAAACCTAAGATGCCGTTTATAGAAAAGCACCTGGAAGGGCAGAAGATAACGAATAATGTTTACCTGAGGGACCTGGAACTGCAGGCCGAACAGTTGATTGGGTTTTGAGGGGCTTGACATGCACTTGGATTCTTCACACAATCGGGAATAAGGCAAGCATCCTCGCAATTACCGAAGAAGGGTTCTGTATCATGAAATCTGTAGAAAAATCGCCGTGCTCAGCCCCGACAAAGTCGGGGCATGAGACAGCTCACAAAAGTTAGACAGGAATAAAACCTTTGCAATTATTAACTGTAAAACAAAAAAACTAGTCCACGTTGTCGTGCAGGAAGCGATTGTTGCCCAAAATCTGATTGTCGTCATTCAAGTTAAACTTCGAAATCTTCCTTTCAGATGAATGGGGCACGTCCTGCAATTTGACTTTCTTCCTCATGTAAGCCGGCACTTCCAGCTTCTCTTTGAAAGAATCGCTATCCAGTGTCGCCGGGCTTTTCAGGTTCGCCAGCTTGCGTTCTCTTTCTTTCGCTTGCTCCCTTAGCTCCACTTTCTTGCTCATTTGATGTGCCGAACCTTCCAGCTCTTCAAGGTAAGCATCACCCGGGTCAAGGTCGCTGCCTTCCACTACCTCGTACTCTTCTCCGAATTCGAACAGCCCTTTATCATCGTCGTCCTTCTTCTTAGGAGTTGACGGAGGAGTGTCCTTCTTCTTGAAGTCAAAAACATAAGACCTTTCTTCGGCTTCAGCTTCGTCCTCTTGTCTTATTTCATCTTTCAGCTTCTTGATGACCGGTTCGGTGATTGGCCTTTCAGGCTTTTTAGGTTGCTGCTCAAAAAGGTCAATCTGTTTGGCTCTCTCCAGATCGTGTATTTTTTTCTCTGACTTCTCCTCAAGTATTTTTGAAATAGACGCCTGGTCAAAGCCTGTGGCTATGATGGTGACCCTGATGCAGTCGCCCAGCTCAGGGTCGACACCGTGGCCAAAGATCACTTCAGCGTCGTCGCCGGCGGCTTCCTGCATGTATTCGGTAATGGCAGTTAACTCATCCATTTGCAGCTCAGCCTGCTCGCCAGAAATGATGGAAAGCAAAATCTTCTGTGCACCAAGAATATTGGTATTGTTGAGCAGCGGCGACGAAATGGCTTCCTCAGCCGCACGAATAGCTCGGTTGTCGCCACTGGTCACAGCCGACCCCATAACAGCGGCTCCACTGTTCTTCATCACCGTCTTCACATCTTCAAAATCGACGTTCACATAGCCCGGCACAGTGATAATTTCCGCAATGCCTTTGGCAGCAGTGGTCAACACATTGTCGGCTTTGGAGAAAGCTTCAGAAATGGACTGATTGCCGTAAATCTCCCTCAGCTTGTCGTTGAGAATCACCAGCACGGTGTCGCAGTTTTCCTTCAGCGCTCTGATTCCCTCTTCAGCTTGCTGCGTCTTCTTTTTGCCTTCGAAAGCAAAGGGAGCCGTCACAATGCCAACCGTGAGTATGTCCAGTTCCCGGGCCACTTTGGCGATAACGGGAGCCGCACCAGTGCCTGTGCCACCGCCCATGCCTGCGGTGATAAATATCATGCGGGTGTCCTCACTCAAGAGCTCCCGAATATCTTCTTTACTCTCCAGCGCTGCGTTCTTTCCCTTTTCGGGGTTAGCACCTGCTCCAAGACCACTGGTCAGGTTGGCACCTATTTGCAGCTTGATGGGTACAGGACTGCTATTGAGCGCCTGAGAGTCGGTATTACAAATGACGAACTCAACGTCTTTGATACCCTGGTTAAACATGTGGTTGACAGCGTTGCTGCCACCGCCCCCAACGCCGATCACCTTAATGATCGACTTATGATGCTGGGGTAGATCGAACTTGTATGCGTTTCCTGTCATAACTATAGAAGTTGAGGTGTAGTCCTTTTGTCAGATGGCCCAAAGAAGCCCTCCGAAAAAAGCGACCTATTCCATTTTATCGTCAAAATCATCAATCAACATTTTCTTTGTCTTCTCCAGCATATTGTTGAAGAAGTTCTTTGGTACAGTCAAGTCCTTGCGGCTAATTGACTTCCCTTGCACCGGCTTGTGCAACGATTTCTCATTGTACCGGTTTTCACGCTCATCGAGGGCCCGGAAGCCACTCAACACCAAACCCACTGTGGTAGCATACATGGGGCTTTTCACTGTTTCCAGCTTGCCTTTGCCGAGGTGCTCGTTAGGATAACCTATTCTGCTATCCATGCCCGACATGTATTCAAATAACTGCTGCACACATGCCAGCTGGCTACCACCACCGGTAACCACAATGCCTCCTGCCAGCTTGTGCTGGAAGCCCGAGGTAATGATTTCGGTGTGCACCATTTCTATGATCTCTTCCATGCGGGCTTCGATCACATGCGCCAGGTTCTTCACAGAAATTTCCTTGGGAGCACGGTTTCTAAGGCCGGGAATTGAGATAATCTCATTAGGGTTTGCCTCTTCAGCGATGGCTTTTCCAAACTTGGTTTTCAATAACTCAGCCTGGTGTTCCATCACCATGCAGCCCTGCTTGATATCGGTCGTCAGTATGTTACCGCCGAAAGGAATTACTGCCGTGTGGCGAATGATATTGTCGTAGAAAATGGCGATGTCTGTGGTACCGCCGCCTATGTCGACCAGGCAAACGCCGGCTTCTTTCTCTTCTTCGCTGAGCACTGCCAGGCTTGACGCCAGCGGCTCGAGGATGAGGTTCTCGATCTCAAGACCTGCTCTGCGCACGCACTTATTGATGTTGTTAATAGCGTTCGTCTGTGCCGTGATCACGTGGAAGTCAGCTTCGAGCTTCACACCCGACATACCTACGGGATCTTTGATACCTTCCTCATAGTCGACGATGTAGTCCTGGGGCATCACGTGGATGATCTCGCTCCCTGGTGGGATCACGATCTTGTACATGTCGTTGGTCAGGCGATTCACGTCTTCCACGGTGATCTCATCGTCGTTGGACTGACGGGTGATCGACCCATGGTGGATAGAGCTGCGGATGTGCTGACCAGCAATGCCCACATTCACCACCCGGATGTCAATACCCGACTGCTCCTCTGCTTCAGCCACGGCCTTTTCTATGGCGCTCACCGTCTTGTCGATGTTGGTCACAATGCCACGGATCACCCCGTCGGAAACGGCCTTACCCATGCCCATCACTTCGAGCTTTCCATATTCATTTTTACGGCCGACAATGGCACATATCTTGGTGGTGCCTATGTCGAGGCCAACAATAATTTTATCGTTTTGCATAGGAGTATTATTCACAGACGATTTGGTCTTTATATTTCACGTTCACTTTTTCGTAGGTATTCCAGCCTTTTTCGGGCAGGATTTTGGTATAGAAAATATGGAGTTTACTGAACTTGGTTTCAATGTCCTCCGCTTTTCCGAATTCGATATATTGCCTGGTCACCTGAGGGTAGAGTATCATTTCCCCTCTTTTGTCCATCGAAATCTCTGCTATTTGCGCTTTCCAGAACTTGCTTGCTTCCAGATAGCTCACCATTTCAAAGAGCCCTTTGCCCTGCTCGTCTTCCTCAATAGAAACTTTGTACTTTTTGGATGACGGTATTTTCACCAACACCACCCGGGCTGTGTAATTGTCCGAAAGAGGAATTACCTCCCCTGCATCGGTGATATAGGCACCAAAACCTCCGTTGTTGATGATTCTGGCAATAGGCTTTTTCTGCTTAATCTTCGCCTTTATATTGCCCCTCAAATCCCTGAACACCTCAGCCTCTTTCACAAAAGGGTGCTTCTCGATCTTCGTTTCAATATTCCTGAGGTTGATGTCACCAGCGAATGATCCCGTCAGCACTTCGTTGCCCGGAGCATTGATCAGCTTCCTGATGTCATTCTCGTGGATGAAATAATTTCCCTGGCTATAGTCGATGTCGATATAGACTTCGCTGAAAGGCTTGTCCATTTGCTTTTTGCTAACAAACCCAATCAGTACGAACAGCAGGATGGCACCTGCCACGAAATACACGCCTCTCTTTATTTTTATTTTACGCAGCATAGCTCTTCGTCTTTAAAATTTCCGCCAGCGGCTTTACCATTTTATCAATATCACCTGCTCCTATCGTGAGCAGTACTTCCGGATCGTGGCTCTTCGTCCACGCCAGTAATTCGTCCTTGCTAATCACCTGCTTCCTGGAATGCGAGATTTTGGAAGCAATCATTTCAGCATCTACCCCAGCTATGGGCTTCTCCCTTGCCGGATAAATCGGCAGCAGAATCACCTCGTCGGCCATGGAAAGGCTTTCGGCAAAACCATCAGCAAAATCCCTGGTGCGGGTGTACAAATGCGGCTGAAAAACGGCCGTTAGCTCTTTGGAAGGATACAATTCCCTCACCGAACGAAGGAACTGCCGGATTTCCTCAGGGTGATGCGCATAGTCGTCGATGAAGACATGGTGATCATCTTTCAGAATGCTCTCAAATCTGCGTTTCACTCCTTTGTAGCTGGCCACTCCCTGCCTGATGGCTTTTTCATCGATGCCCAATTGCAAGGCCACACCTATAGCGGCCGTCATGTTCTCCACATTGTGGAAACCAGGCACCTGAAGCCTTAGGTCAGAAATTTTGCCTTCGGGATATACCATGTCAAAGGCAAACTGACCGTCGACTACCTTCACATTTTCAGGACGGTAATCAAATGACTCACCATAATGATTTACAGACGCTCTGCGGGCAGGTAAAGTAAGTGTTTGCTGCAGCTTACCCTGGAGGAAGATGCTTCCAGAAGGGATTACCTGCCCGGCAAAAGCGCTGTATGTTTTTATCATTTCTTCGGCTGATCCGTAAATGTCCAGGTGATCCGGATCGACCGAAGTTATTACTGCTATGTTGGGATGAAGGCGCAGGAAGGACCTGTCGAACTCATCGGCTTCCGCCACCAAAAGCGACTCAGGGTCGTCAGAAAGCAGCAAGTTGCTGTTGTAGTTGGCTGTGATACCCCCAATAAATGCTTCCACCGGCTTGCCAGCCGACTTCAGCAAATGAGCGATCATGGAGGACGTGGTCGTCTTTCCATGTGTGCCTGCCACCGCAATGGTGAACTTGCTTTTGGAAATTAGTCCAAGCACTTCCGACCTCTTCTTGATGTCAAAGCCCTCTGCTTTGAAGTAAGCCCACTCAGTATGATCAGCCGGAATGGCTGGTGTCAACACCACCAGGGTCTTTGCTTTGTCGGCCTTGAAGCTGTCAGGAATCAGGGAGACATCATCCGTAAAGTGAATGTCGATGCCCTCTTTCTTCAACTCGTCGGTTAGTGCTGTGGAGGTAAGGTCGTAGCCCACTACCTTTTTACCCTGATTATTGAACCAGCGGGCCAATGCACTCATACCAATACCACCAATCCCGAGGAAGTAAACATTGTCGATATTCCCAAAAGGGCGGCTTTCGGTTGCACCCAGTAGCTCCGCCAGCTGATCCACGATGTCTTCTGTAGCAGCAGGCCTGGCCATTGTTTTGATGTTTGCTGAAAGCTTTAGCTGCTTTTCTTTGTCTTTTAAAAGGGTCAGTACCCCCTGTACCAGTTGTTTCCTGGCGTCGATATCTTTAATGGCGATGGCAGCATCTTTCTTGACAAGCGCCATAGCATTGCTTGTTTGATGATCTTCCGCCACATTGGGCGAAGGCACAAAAATGACAGGCTTGCCTACCACGCAGAGCTCTGAAATTGACAGCGCTCCGGCTCGTGAAATGACCACATCGGCAGCAGCATAAGCTTTGTCCATTTCTTTGATGAACTCGAGCAGCACAATGCCGGTCATGTCCAGCGCTGCCGTTTGCTGCTTCATTTGCTCGTAGTAGAAACGGCCACATTGCCATAGCACCTGAACGCCTGCCTTTTGGAATTCGGCCAGCCCTGCAAGCACACTTTCATTCAAAGTTTTAGCGCCAAGGCTGCCTCCAAATACGAGCACCACCGGTTTTGTAGCATCAAGTCCGTAGAAGGAAGCGGTAATCGCCTTTGTAATATTTCCAGCAGTGATGTCCTTTCTGATGGGGTTGCCAGTAATGGTCAGGTTCTCTTTAGGAAAGAACTTCTCCATGCCCTCGTAGGCCACACATATTTTCTGCACCCTTTTGGCCAACCACTTATTGGTGAGGCCTGCATAGGAATTCTGCTCCTGAATCAGCGATGGAATGCCTTTGGAAGTGGCAGCATACAACAAGGGCCCGCTGGCATAACCGCCTACGCCCACCACCACATCAGGCTTGAAGTCGTTGATGATTTTCCTGGATTTCCATACACTGGAAATGACCTTGAAAGGAAACATGAGGTTGCTGACAGAGAGGCTGCGCTGCAATCCACTGATCCAAAGACCAATGATCTTGAAGCCCGCTTCAGGCACCCGCTGCATTTCCATTTTCCCTTCAGCACCCACAAAGAGGATATCAGCATCGGGGAATCGCTCCCTGAAAGCAGTACCAATAGCGACTGCCGGGAAGATATGTCCCCCGGTGCCTCCTCCACTGATAATGATCCGATATGCTCCTGTCTTTGTCATATTACGCCATTGCGGCTACTTTTCTTTTTCCGTTTCCTTTCACATCGCTGGGGAACTCATCCAATTCTCCCCTGCTCACACTCAATATGATGCCTATGGAAATCCCCATAAACAGTTGGGATGTACCACCCATACTCACCAGCGGCAACGGCAGACCGGTAATTGGCCCAAGCCCCACGGCTACGCCCATATTGATGAAGGCCTGCATGACCAGCGCAAAGCTCAGGGCTGCACTCAGCAAGCCACCGTAGGCCCGCTCACTTTGCATAAACACGATCATGCCCCGGTAGAGCAGCGCCAGATAAAGCAGGATTACCGCCACTCCCCCTATCATGCCATACTCCTCGATGATAATGGCGTAGATAAAGTCAGAATACGGGTGAGGTAGAAAATTTCTTTGGTCACTCTGTCCTGGTCCTTTGCCCACAATGCCTCCACTGGCCACAGCGATGTAAGACTGCTGTGCCTGGAAGGGTAGTGATGATTCATCATCAGAAAGGAAGGACTGCACCCGGCTGATTACAGTTTGGCCCCTTTGGCCCAGGGTTAGCGCCACGGCTCCGGAGAGCGCACCAATCATAACCAGCATGGCCAGGTATTTCACTGGCACACGGCCAATGAACATCAGCAGCATGCAGGTGGCGAAAATCAATACCGCTGTAGAGAAGTTGGACATGGCGATCAGACCACAAATGACACCACACCACAGCAGGATGGGGATCAGCGATTCCTTAAGCTCTTCTTCACTCTGCTGCCGCTTCGACAGAATGCTGGCAATGGTGACAAACAAAGCCAGCTTGGCCAAATCAGATGGCTGGAAAGCCTGGTTGATAACTGGAATGGTTAACCACCGGGAAGCCTCGTTCATCGTGTTTCCGAACAGGTAGGTGATCATCAGCAACGGCACCGACACCCATAGAGCGAGCTTTGAAAGCTTCGAATAGTACCTGTAGTCAATCTTATGCGCACCCCAAATGGCCACAAGACTGAGTATGGTCAAAACAGAGTGCTTCATCAGGTAATACTCAGTATCTCCACCCATTTTTGCATAGGCGAGCGTGCCGGTGGCGCTGTACACTACCAGGATGCTGAGTACCGATAAAGCAAGCACGATGGCCCAAATGATGGGGTCGCCTTTAAGATTATTCTCTATCCATTCCTTTATCATACGCTTTGCCCCCTTCCTACATGATTTTTTAATTGGACAACTGCATCTTTGAACTGCTCACCACGGTCTTCGTAGTTTCTGAACAGGTCGAAGCTGGCGCAAGCCGGTGACAACAGCACCACATCGCCCGGGGCCGACAAGTCTGCACCCCAGCGGGCAGCATCATTTACCGATTGTGTCTGCCTGATAGAAGCCACTTTGCCGGTGAAGTAGTCCGTCAGTTTGGTATTGTCTTTTCCCAAACAGATGAGGGCTTTCACCTTTTCCTTTACCAGCGACTCTATGCGGTCATAGTCGTTGCCTTTGTCGAGGCCACCGGCTATCCACACGATGGGCGCTTCGATGCCTTCCAGGGCATAGTACACAGAGTCTACGTTAGTGGCTTTGGAGTCGTTGATGAACAGCACGTCGTCTATGGTCGCTACTTTTTCCAGGCGGTGAGGCGCATTTTTGAAGGTTTTGAGTGCCTTCACCACCTTTTCCATGGGGGCTTCCATAGTTAGCGTTGTCAAAACCGCCGCCATGGAATTCACCATGTTATGCTTGCCGATAAGCGACACCTGGTTAACAGGAATTTTATGCGATTTTTTCTTCGACTCGATATTGAATACCAGATGGTCTTCGTCGAGGAAAGCTCCATTTTTCACATTCTCAACCAAAGAGATAGCGAAAATAGAGGCTTCCACATTTCTTCGGGCGAGCTCTTCCTCAATAGGCCCCTTGTCGGCAAAGTAGATAAAGCACTCTTCATGGGTCATTTTCTCAATGATCCTGAATTTGCTGTTGACATATTTCTGGAAGCTGTAGTCGTATCTGTCGAGATGGTCGGGCGTGATATTGAGCAAAATGGCCACGTCCGGCTTGAACGTATTCATTCCGTCGATCTGGAAGCTGCTCACTTCCAAAACGTAGATGTCAAAATTGTCTTTGATTACCTGACGAGCAAAGCTGTGGCCCACATTGCCTGCCAGCCCCACGTTATAACCTGCCTCCTTCAACAAATGGTAGGTAAGCAGCGTGGTGGTGGTCTTTCCGTTGGTGCCTGTAATGGCTATTTTCTTCGCCTTCGTATACCTCGAAGCGAATTCTATCTCGTCAATGATTTCAACACCCTTTTCCCTGGCCTTTTTTACAATATCTACCTTGTCGGCAATGCCTGGGCTCTTGATGATCAGGTCAGCTTCCAGGATTTGTTTGACTGTGTGCTTCCCTTCCTCAAACTGGATCCCGGCAGCATTGAGATCCTTGCGATAGCGTTCTTTCAGCACGCCGCCGTCAGACACAAACACATTGAATCCTTTGTGTTGCGCCAGCAAGGCCGCCCCTACTCCGCTCTCACCAGCACCTAAGATGACGATATTTTTCACTGCTTCCATCTTAGCGTAGTTTGAGGGTTACAAGTGAGAAAATGGCCAACAAAATGCCTATCGTCCAGAAGCGAGCTACTATCTTGGCTTCGTGGATACCCTTCTTCTGATAATGATGATGCAAAGGAGACATTAGGAAAACTCTCTTTCCTTCCCCGAATTTCTTTTTGGTATACTTGAAATAGCTTACCTGAATAACCACCGATAGGTTTTCCACTACAAAAATGCCGCACATGAAAGGGATCAGCAGCTCTTTTCTCACGATAATGGCCAACACAGCAATGATGCCGCCAAGGCTCAGGCTGCCCGTGTCGCCCATGAATACCTGTGCGGGATAGGCATTGTACCACAAAAAGCCTATGCAGGCTCCTACCAGGGCGGTGCAGAAAATCACCAGCTCGCCGGAGTTGGGAATGAACATCACATTCAGGTACTGAGAAAAAGTGACGTTGCCGGAAACGTAAGCGAAAATGGCAAGGGTGAGGGCGATGATGGCAGACGTGCCAGCTGCGAGACCGTCGACACCATCGGTGATGTTGGCACCGTTGGAAACGGACGTAAAGATAAACACGACCAACAGCACATAAAGCACCCAATCAAACTGACCGAGGAATCCAAATAGTGAGTGGTAGTCAAGTTCATTGTCTTTAATAAATGGAATGGTCGTTATCAACGCCTTCACATCGCTGAACGAAGAAATAATTTGACCATTCACTGACTTATAGGTGAACTCACGGACAGTTACGTCGTCGTTAAACACCAAGACCAGGCCTACAAGCAGGCCTACGCTTACCTGGCCGATGATCTTGAATTTGCCTGCCAGTCCGTCTTTGTTTTTCTTTTTGAGCTTAAGGTAGTCGTCCAAAAAGCCAATTGATCCCATGCTGATGGCTGTAACCAGCATGAGTATGATGTAAATATTTTCCAGTTGAGCGAACAGCAATGTGGGAACAACGATGGCCATGATGATGATGATGCCTCCCATGGTTGGCGTGCCTTTCTTCTCCATTTGCCCCTGCAGGCCCAGGTCTCTGATTTCTTCGCCCAGTTGGTATTTGCGAAGCATGCCGATAAGGTACTTGCCAAAGGTGACCGTGATTAGCAGAGAAATGAGCGCAGCCATGCCAGCCCTGAAGGAAATGAAGCGAAAAACGCTTGCACCCATCAGGTTGAACTCACTCTCCAGATAATCAAACAAGTAATACAGCATACTTGGCTATTCACTAAAAGCTTTTAAAACCTCGGTTACTACTTTTTTATCATCAAAAGGGTGCTTCACACCCTGGATCTCCTGGTACGTTTCGTGCCCTTTGCCCGCCACCAGCACAATGTCTCCCGGACTTGAGATGCTAATCGCTGTTTTGATAGCCTCTTTCCGGTCCGGCACGACCAGCGTTTTTCGGTAGTTGCTTGGGCCTACACCCGTTTGCATGTCTTTAATGATCTCCATGGGATCCTCAAACCTCGGGTTGTCCGATGTAAGGATCACCTTGTCGCTCAGCTGGCAGGAAATGGAAGCCATGAGCGGCCGTTTGGTCTTGTCACGGTTGCCACCGCAGCCTACCACCGTTACCACGGTTTCGTTACCCGTGCGAAAGCTCTTGATTGTCTTTAGCACATTCTCCAGCGCATCGGGTGTATGGGCATAATCCACAATCGCCACAATCCCACTGGTGGAAGGCACCAGTTGGAACCTCCCTCTCGCCGGATCCACATCAGAGAGTTGTGTGAGCACTTCCTCCATAGGCTCATCGAGCAATACGGCAGTGCCGTAAACAGCCAGCAGGTTGTAGGCATTGAAGTCGCCTACCAGCTTGAACCATACGTCTATATTGTCGATCTGCAGCTCGAGGCCCTGAATGGAATTGCTCAAAATCTTTGCCCTGAAGTCACTCATGTGCTTCAGTGAGTAGCTCTTTTTTACGGCCTTTGTGTTTTGGAGCATGATAGCTCCCCGCTTATCGTCTTCATTTACCAGGGCAAATGCCGATGACGGAAGCCCATCAAACAGCATCTTCTTGGCTTTGATGTACTCATCAAAAGTGCCGTGGTAGTCGAGGTGGTCGTGGCTGATATTGGTAAACACCGCACCGGCAAACTGCAAACCGGCGACCCTGTGTTGCACAATGGCATGAGAGCTGGCTTCCATGAAGCAGTGTGTGCAGCCCTGGTCGGCCATTTCTTTCAACAGCCTGTTCAGCGCAATGGCGTCAGGCGTTGTATGTGTAGCCGGCAGCACTTCTTCGCCGATCTTGTTTTCTACGGTAGACAACAGCCCCGATTTGTAGCCCAACTTGCCAAACAATTGGTGAAGCAGGGTGACTGTCGTCGTTTTTCCATTAGTACCGGTTACTGCCACCAGCTTGAGCCTGGAAGACGGGTTGCCATAAAAATTGGAGGCGATAAAACCCAGCGCCCTGGCCGAGTTGTCGACCTTCACATAAGTAACTGTGTCGAGCAGCTTTGCTGGCAAGTCTTCACAAACCACCACGCTGGCTCCTTTGGTTATTGCCTGATCTATATATTGATGACCATCAGTTTGGGTTCCACGAACAGCAATAAATAAGCAGCCCTGCTTCGACTCTCTTGAGTCGAAGCAGATGCCGCCTAAGTCAGTATTCATATCACCTGCAACTGAGATTAGGTTAGTCTTGTATAATATGTCTTTTAACAGGGCCATTTAGCCTAGCTTGATTTTAATTTCACTTCCTTCCGAAACCCTTGTTCCGGCCATTCTCGACTGGCTCTCTACTCTACCATCACCTTCTATCCGCACCTTGAGACCCGCATTCTCCAAAACAAAGAGGGCGTCTCTCAAAGTCATTCCGGCTACATCAGGCACCAGGCCTTCTTTCACCTTGTTGGCCGTCCAGCCAATGCTCTTGCCCACAAGTCTCGTTTTCACCCATTCTTCGTCGTCGGCCATTTCATGGTTCGAAACGCCAAATTCATTGCAGATCATCGACAGTTCAGGCAGAAACCCAGCCCTTACCACAGGAAACACTTCCGTTTGATAGGCAACAGCGGGCTGGTACTCTTTGTGCACATCAATATCCTGCGAGTAGATTTTGTCAGCAATTTCCTTGAACACGGGCGCCGCCACATCACTACCATAAATCCGGTAGTTTTTCGGGTTGTCAATCACTACGATGCAGCTGTACTTAGGCGCATCGGCCGGAAAATAGCCAGCAAACGATGCGTAGTACTGGTTGACGTATTTCCCGTTGACATACTTCTTGGCAGTGCCTGTTTTGCCGGCGATTTTATAGTGTGTTCCATTGATGTTGGAAGCGGTGCCTCTTTCCACAACCCCCTCAAGGAGCTCTCTCAAATTCGCCAGCGTTTCTTTGGAGCAAATCCTTTTATTGATGACTCTGGGTTCAAATTCCTCCACCACCTTGTCAGCCTTGCGCACCGACCTTACTATAATAGGGGTGATCATTTTTCCATCATTGGCTACCGCATTGAACATGGTGAGTGTTTGCAGGGGCGTAAGCTTGAGCTCATAGCCATGCGAAATCCAGGGCAGTGAAATACCACTCCATGAAGAATCCGAAGGTGATTTTATGTAGGGCTTGCCTTCACCGGCCATTTGGAAGCCTAGTGGCTGGCCAACGCCCATTTCCTTTACGAAATCGATAAACTCGGATGGCTTTTTTCCAAAGTGCTCTACGACCAGCTTGGCAATACCAATATTGGAAGAAGATTCGAACACCTGCTTCACCGTGATGGTGCCGTATCCGCCAGGCTTATGGTCCTTCATTACCTGATTGTAGAACTTATACTCTCCGTTTCCTGTCTGTACTGTATCGGTCAGTTTCAGGTCGGTTTCTTCCAGCAGCGCCATCATAGAGGCCAGCTTGAAAGTAGAGCCTGGTTCTACGGCGCCCTGGCTACCTACAGCATAATTGTAGCGTTCCCAGTAGTTACCTTCGGGGTTCTTGCTGAGGTTCGACATGGCTTTGATCTCACCTGTTTTCACTTCCATCAACACTACACTGCCATAGTCGGCATTGTGATCGGTCAATGCGGCCAAAAGTGCCGACTCAGCAACATCCTGCAAATTGACATCTATGGTCGTTTCAATATCCAGCCCATCTTTGGCCTTTACTTCAGTGCCGTCGAATACGGGCCTCCAGCTGCCTGCCATCTTCTGGAAAAGTGCTTTCCCATCGACGCCACCAAGCTGGTTATTGAAGCTGTACTCCAAACCAACAGTCCCTTTTTCAGTTTCATCCACGCTACCGATGGTTCTGTAGCCCAGGGTAGAAAATGGATGGTATCTCTTTTCTACTTTCTCAAAAATGATTCCGCCCTTGTTTCTTCCTTCTCTGAAAATAGGCCACTCCTGAATTTTCTTCTTTTGCTGGTAGTTGATTTCAGCCCTGCTCAGCAAGAGGTATTGCCTCTTGTCTTTTCTGGCTTCGAGTATTCTGCGGCGGTATTCCTTCGCAGAGTTGTCTTTGAAAGTCTTTGACAGTAAATAGGCCAGTGAGTCAAGGTTCTTCTTGAGCAATTCATCGCTTGGCTGCGAAGGATCAAAGGCCACCTTGAAAAAAGGCAAAGAGGTGGCAAGCAGGCTGCCGTTGTCGGAATAGATATTGCCTCTGGTGGCTTTCACCGGCAAATAGCGAAGGCTGATTTGCTCTGCCATCTTATTCCACTTGTCGCCCTGAATGCGCTGTAAATAGAAAATACGGTATACCACCGCTCCTGCAAAAAGAACGACCAATAAAAAGGCCACCCGGACTCTCAGCAATATGGAGCTCTTTATATTCAATCTATTCGGCGTTTATACTCATCTTCTTTTACTACTATCTTATAAGGAGGTATTCTTGTCTCCTGTAATCCTACTTTCTTCACCTTTCTGGCCACTTCCGACTGCTTGCTTGCAAACATGTATTCAGATTTCAGCGTGGTGAAGTCTGCTCTCAGGTCTTCTACTTCGGCTTCCATGTTGTCAATCTTTCTGATCATCCGGTCAGAAAAATGCCTGTTACCTATGTAGATAATGCCCATGACAGTAATGAAAAGGGCATAAGGCGTAAAACGTGCCGGAAGCGTGTCGTCCAGCACACCTTCCAGTTTGAGCCAGCGGCTAAGCACCGCAAAGGGTCCTTTGCCACCGGGCTCACTTTTACTGTTTCTTACTCTATTTTCCATTTTCCTACTACTTCTTTTCTGCTATTCTCAGCTTGGCACTTCGTGCCCGGCTGTTCCTGGCGATTTCATCGTCACCAGCTACTATCGGCTTCCTGTTCACAGGCTCCAGCGGCCTGATCACATTGCCATAAAAGTCTTTCTCATCCTTCCCTTCAAAGTTGCCCTTGTTAATGAAGTTCTTGGCCAGTCTGTCTTCCAGCGAGTGGTACGACATCACCACCAGCCTTCCACCCGGCTTCAGCACTTCAGAACACTGCCCCAGCATTTCCTCCAGCACCTCCATCTCCTCGTTCACCTCCAGCCTGATGGCCTGAAACAGCTGAGCGAAAAACTTCGCTTCCTTGCCCCTGGGTGCGAACCTGGCGACCGCCTCCTTCAACTGCTCTATCGTCTCCAGGGGCTTGTTCACCCTGTAGGCCGTAATGGCCCTTGCTATCTTCATGGGCTGGTTCAGCTCTCCGTACATGCCGAAAATCTTCGCCAGATCCCTTTCTCCGTATTCATTCAGCACCTCTTTGGCCGACACCTCGCTGTTCACGTTCATGCGCATGTCGAGCGGGCCCTGAAAACGGGTACTGAAGCCTCTTTCGGGCACGTCAATCTGGTGCGACGAAATACCCAAATCGGCCAGAATACCATCCACCTCTGTTACGCCGTAGAACCTGAGGTACTTCTTCAGGTTGCGAAAATTGCTCGGCACAAATGTGAAAGAACGTTTGTCAAACCCTTCGGCATTGACTTTGGCATCAGCATCCTGATCAAATCCATATAAGTGTCCGGTGGTCAGCTTTTCCACTATCGCTCTCGAATGTCCGCCGCCGCCGAAAGTCACATCGACATAAATACCATCAGGTTGAATAGCCAACCCCTCCAGGCATTCTTTGAGCATCACCGGTATGTGGTAGTTTTCCTGGGCCATAGGCATGTGGATTATTCGTCCAGCAGCTTTTGCGCCAATTGAGAGTACTCTTCGGGATTGTTGATCAAATGCTTTTGATATACCCCAGGATCCCAAATCTCAATGCTGGATCCCACTCCTACCACCATCGCCTCCTTTTCAAGAGAAGCAAATTTCATAAAGGTCTTAGGGATTAGTATTCGGCCAGCACTGTCCATCTCTATCTGGGCGATGCTTCGGAAAAAATTCCGCTTCAAGGCCCTGTTCTCAGGAAGGAATTCATTGAGCGAAGAAATCTTCGACTGGATCTTTTTGAATTCACCCATTGGGTACAAGATCAGGTTAGGCTCAAATCCCATCCTCAGCACAAGCTCATTCGCCGGCTGACCGGGAGCAGACGCTCCGGGAGCTTCGGGAAGATTGACCTTAATGCGGGCTGGAAGAACCAGCCTGCCCTTGGCATCAATCTTACATTCGAATTCGCTAGTAAAGAATGACATAATGGATTACAGGAAAAACTACAGCAACACTTTCAACAAATGTAATAAAATTATGACACTTCCAACCACTCTCTCCCACTTTCTTACACTTTTCTGCCAAAAAGTAGAAAAATTCCCACTTTTACCCACTATCGACCACACAGTTTACCACCATGCGCATGTAATGAATGGGTGTCAAAGCGATAAAAAAGGCGAGAAACAGAAAATCAAATGCCTATTAACCAGCGAGATAAGGCTGGAATAATTGAAATGCCGGAAGAGCGAACGCAGGTTTGTGCCTACTGCTGGGTCACTAGAAACGAAGAAGAAAGTGGTGGGGGAAAGTGGGAGGCTCCGGCGACCATCGACTAAAAAATTGGCATTTGGCCGTTAACCGATGGTCAATTATTGCGGCAATTCACCGTTACTCTCCTTACCTTGTCACTCCACTATTCGCTGAGCTGATATGAAAAATTTGCTGGTCTTTCTAGTGTTCATCATGGCTTCGTCCGATGCTTTTTCTCAAAAAGTGGTGTTCGTCATTATCGACGGCGTGGAAGCGGAAGTCTTCGAAAGGGTTGCCACTCCCAACATGGACGCCATCGCCAAAACCGGCGGCTATACCCGTGCGTACGTGGGCGGAGAAAGAGGTGGCTATTCAGAGACGCCGACCATTTCAGCGCCGGGCTACAACAACCTCATTACCGGCACCTGGGGCAACAAGCACAACGTGTGGGGCAATAGTATCAAAGCGCCCAACTACAACTACTGGTCGGCTTTCAGGTTCTTGGAAGCGCTGGCGCCAGAAAAGGAAACGGCCATCTTTTCGACCTGGCTCGACAACCGCACCAAGCTGGTGGGCGAAGGGCTGGAAGCTGCGGGAATGTGATGATCGATTACCATTTCGATGGCTTCGAGGTAGATGAAAAGGCTTTTCCTCATGACAATGAGAGGCTGTTCATCCACAACATCGACGAGCATGTAGTGAATGAAGCCAGTCACTACATCAAAGAGAACGGCCCTGATTTCTCCTGGGTGTACCTGGAGTATACCGACGACATGGGCCATGCCCACGGCAACAGTGCAAAAACCGACGAAGCCATTCGCATGGCTGATGACCAGATGGGTAGCATCTGGGAAGCCATTCAGTATCGGCAAAAGGAAAAAGGCGAGGAATGGATGATCTTCATCACGACTGATCATGGACGCAGTGCAGAATCAGGTGGGAAGGACCATGGCGGGCAATCGGACAGGGAGCGCACTACGTGGATCGTAATGGGTGGCGGACAGCCCAATGTCTATTTCACCAAAGAGCAGAACGCCATTGTGGACATACTGCCGACTGCTTTGCGTTTTATGGGAATTGAGCCAACAAAAGAAAGGATGTATGAGTTGGACGGAGTGCCACTTTCAGGATCAGTGTCGGTTTACAACCCGGGTGCAATATTGGCAGACAACAAAATCAAAGTCACGTGGAAAGCCGCCGACAAAGCCGAGGAAGTGAAAATATTGCTAGCCACAACCAACAACTTTGAAACTGGCGGAACGGACACTTACACCGAAATAGGGTTAGTGAAGGCAGGTAAAGAAGCTTTTGAAATAGACCTGAAGAAGTACCCTTCTGACTTTTATAAAGTGGTGATAGAGGGGAAGTACAATGGTGTGGGGAGGTGGGTGAAGAGGTAGGCGATGCCCTTTTCACCACAATGTTTCATACGGTGCCCCAGACCGAACAAAGCAAGGGGTTATTCGAATATTATACGTATAATATCCGTTTACAAACGGATAACTTAGCTTTACGAAGGCTATTCAGCTATTTTGATAAATGATTTAAAAAATAGTTATAATTGGAGTATGGCTGGTAACTAGACTGAATTATTAGCGATTATCCCATGAAACGATTATGTACTTTAACTCTTCCAAACTTCCTGAACCAAAAAATGAATATGTAGCTTGGATTGATATTATGGGAACGAAGAACATAATGTCTGATTCTCTGAACATTTCTGCCAACTTCATTTTCAAGTTTCATTCAGCGATTCAGGCATCGAAGGATGCCGATGCCAAATACTATCCCTTAATGGACGGAGTTTTCATAACAACTGACAAACTCAGTGTTCTAAAAAGAGTAATAGCCGAAACTTTCACAAAATTGGCTGAACTTTTTAGTGCGGAACAGAACAACAGACACCGTTTCTTAATTAAAGGATCAATTTCGTTTGGCCCGATCATTCACGGTGAAAATGTACCAGCAGATGCCTGTTCCGACTTAGAGAAAGACCTAAACTATAAGAAAGCTATTCTTATGGGAACTCCGATGATTCAAGCTTATTCAATTGAGAAACTAGCGCCACCATTTGGAGTTTACATTCATGAATCGGCTCGAACATTTGCGGAAAAAGGAAAAGCAAGATTTTCAGGAAAATTTTATCAGTGGAGCAATACCACCTTCAATAGATCCGCCTTTCTAAAAGAGATTGAGAATTATTTCCAATGGACAAAAAAATACTCAAACGCCGTCGGGTTGGAGAAAGCCAAATCTGATTATTACTTGGAACTGGCCCAAGAATACTTCAACAAGTTTGAATAAATAAAGATGATTAACTAATAGCGAAAATAGAAATCTATGATTTGCAAATTCGGATCTTCTCTGTCATTGACCCTACTCGTTTCAGCTCTAACTCTAAAGGCACAAAACGATGTTTCTACTTCGGAATCATTGGAATGGATAAATTCAAAGATTTCTAACTACTCTATTGATGCAGTAATAACAGGAACAGTGGATATAACTGATAATGATGAGTTATTGGTCATTGATGTGCGGGGAAATTCTACTTCCAATTTGTACTACACCTTGCAAAAGATTAAGCTGTCAGAAATTTACAGCATAAACCTTCGGAATGAATCAGATTATGTGGCAATTGATCTAATACCCAAAGTGGGACAAAGTGTAGAAATCCGTGATTTTATTACAGAACAAAACAATCTTCCAATTGCAGAAATCAGAAATAATTTGGCAGAATCCTTATTTACCAACCAAGCATCTGGAAAACTCACAAAGCTTCAAATATCATTAAGGAGTAGTTCTAGAGATCAAGACATAGGATCAAGAATTATAAAAGCTTTTAAGCAAATTCTTTCCATCAAAAATATCTCTTTGCCTGATGAGAAATTCTAAATACAGCAAATCGCCAATCGAGTAGACTGCCGATGAGCGGTTAAGCTCTCTCATCGGCGGGCTAATTGTTAGTAGAAGCGAAACTGCATAAAACTGCCACACTCATTTTACTGCGGCGTTATGCTTCATGTATGACAGCATAGAAAACCTACCCACCCCAAACTTACCTGACTTGGAATAAGTTACCTGATTAGCTAACTTTACTGAATGGATGACGTTAGAAAGGTTATAATCTTTGGCGAACATTTTTGGGAGTTCTACAACGGACAAACCCCTAAGATCAAAGAAAGGATTAACTGGACAATCAAGCTGATAAAAAGCGTTGAACGTGTCCCAACGAAATATCTAAAGAACATTACTGGAACTACGTTATATGAGATGCGAATGATCTCGGGAACGAACATCTACCGAATATTTTGCTTTTTCGACAAAGGTAAATTAGTGGTAGTCTTAAACGGGTTTCAGAAGAAGACTCAGAAAACTCCAAAGAATGAAATTATGCTAGCTAAAAAGCTACAAAAACAATATTACGATGAGCAGAACTAAAATTGTAGACTTTGATGATCACCTTGACTCGGAGTATGGCAAACGAGGTGCGAAAACAAGGGAAGCTTTCGAAGAGGGTTTTGAGGCTTTTCGCTTAGGAATTATGCTTCAGGAACTTCGTAAGAATCAGGGGATGACCCAGGAACAACTGGCTCAGAAGTGCGGAACAACTAAAACGTATATTTCAAGAATTGAGAACAACGCCAGTGATATCCGGCTTTCAACTCTTATGCGAATAATAAGAGACGGGCTTGGCGGTCACTTAAAACTCAATGTCGAAATATAAACACGGAGGTTCAATACACCTATGGTGCAGTAAATGAATTACAGGGCTGCACATATTCCGTGACGTTCCAGTCTATAATAGTCAGGGAATCATGAGTGCATCACAACCCGTTTCTAAAACTTCGCCCGAACAACCGCATCGGTTGATTAGAAGAGAATTTCCTGAAACTCCTGAACTTACGGTAATTAAACTCAGGGAGGGAATCAGCGATACTGAACAGGGTGGACGAAGAATTTAGGCAGCCGTTCTCAGGCTGACTGGATATGAGGAGTTTCCAGCCTACGCCAATTTACTGGTCACTTCGCAGCTTTGGCCGTAAGAAAACTATTGACATCAAGCCAGTGTATAAAGGCGTCAAACCAGCGGTTACTGGTTCGGTTGGGATTGCCAAGACCGAAACCATGGCCGCCGTTCTGGTAAAGGTGAAACTCCACAGGTATGCCCGCTTTGTACCAGGAGTCAATCACGCCAAACTGACCACGGAAAAGAAAATCATCGGTGGCGATCACATTGAACATCGGCGGAGCGTTTTTCGGCACCTCCACGGAACCCATACCGCCGTAGATCGGGCCGATGAAGGCCAGTTTCATCGTCTTGGAGTTAAGCGTGGAATGCATGGTAAGGCCGGCACCCGCCGAGAAGCCGATCATGCCTATCCTGTTAGTATCGACCCCCATTCCCTGGCTCGTTTCACGATCATGGCATAGGCGGCTTCGGCATCCTCAAGCTGATTGGAAAGGTCTTGCTGTGGTGGGCGGGCAGGCGCCGCTTCACCTGAAGCGTCGGAAGATGCAGCGGGGGCCGGGCGGGGGCGGTTCATCCAGGCTGTAAAGTCTTCCAGTGATTCTGGAGTCGGATGAAGCCTGTACTTGAGCACAAAAGCAGCAATTCCCTGCTTGGCCAGCGCCTCTGCCACTTCCCAGCCTTCGTTACCCATAGATAGCCACCTGAAGCCTCCACCTGGTGCCACTATCACAGCCGCACCGTTAGCTTTGCCCGGTTCGGGCAGAAAAGGTGTGAGGGTAGCTGTGGAGATGTTCCGTGCCATAGGGTCGCCCCACTGGCGGAACCAGGTTTCCTTGGCTGGCTGATCGTCAACACCTCCTGTGCCGAGCAGGATAGCTTTCGGCTCGGCTGGAGCGTCGAGTGGGTAGATGGTGCCGTCCTGCGCCATGGCTGATGCAGCAATGAAGAGGAAGACAACTGAAATGGCTTTTTTCGCCAGTATTGTACTTTTGGTAAGCATCATGGGGTAGTTAGTTAGTAGGTATGAAATATATTATTTACCAGGCGGACAGATCCACCGGCTTGAATATCAGTTGAGAAAACAGGTACAGGCCATTTTTCCAGACCTTAAAATCATGAACACCTGGCTCGATATAGTAGATGTGCGGAACATCATGCTGCACCAGGTAATCGTGCGTTCTTTCGCTGAACCTAATAAGATCGTCTTTGTCGCCGCAGGAAATCCAAAGCAGCTTCAGTTTGGCTTTCGCAGCCTCCGGATCAGGCACCAGCACTTCTGGCGCTTTGGTGTTTGGCGCCGACGAAAATCCACCCACCCAGGCAAATTTATCAAGGTTACCTAGTCCAAAGTTCAGCGACTGGCCTCCGCCCATCGACAGTCCGGCGATGGCCCTGTTTTCCCGGTCAGTTAGCACAGGATAATTTTTCTCCACAAACGGAATGAGGTCGTTGAGCAGGTCTTTCTCGAAGGTGGCAAACGCCTCCACCCTTGCCGGTTCAAACACATTGCCACCGGCACGGTCGTCTTTCATGGCCCGGCCGTTGGGCATCACCACAATCATAGGCTCCACTTTCTTGTCTTTGTAGAGGTTGTCCAGAATCACCTGCGGGCTTCCGCCATTCAACCACTCCTTTTCGTCACCGCCAATGCCATGCAGTAGATACAAAACAGGATACTTTTTCTTCTTTGAGTATCCTGGCGGTGTATAAATCAACACCCGCCGGTCGTTACCCACCGTTTTGGAGGGGTACATCACAGAATCAATTTTCCCATGCGGTATGGCTGCCTGTACGGCATCAAAGCCAACCGGAATCTGTTTGATAGTTTCCTGTGCAACGGCACAACGGCAAAGGACTAATACTGCGAAGAGAATCACTGGTTTTTTCATGAAGTAGGTTTAACTGCTCACTTTTATATGTAGAATATCTTCAACTCATTTTTCAGCAACCATGTTATACAATTGGCCTTTCCGAGTAGGCAGATCGTACAAAACGGTAGCTCGCAGCTGCGGTGGCAACACCTCAACCTTAGAAGAGATGATCGGCGTTAAAATCTCATCTGTTTGATAAAACAGATTTTCATTTTTTCCTGATGCCTGCGCCAGCAAATTTCCATCCGACAACTTTAAAGCATTTGGTACACGCAGGCGAAGGTTGCCGCCAAGGTTCGACTGAACGACCAGCTTTACCAGCTTTCCCTCCTTCCACTGCATGTCCACAATTTCAAAGCCTCCTCTTGCCCGTAATCCGCTGACACTGCCGCTTGGCCAAACGTCTGGAAGGGCAGGCAAAAGGTGCACTGATCCGTCGGCACTTTGCATCAGCATCTCCGCAATACCAGACGTGCATCCAAAATTGCCGTCGATTTGGAAGGGTGGATGCGCATCAAAAAGGTTGTTGTAAGAACCTCCCCCACCGTTGTTGGTGCCCACTGGTGTGAGCTGATTTTGGATTAGTTTATACGCATGATTGCCATCCAGCAATCTCGCCCACCAGTTCACCTTCCAGCCCATGCTCCAGCCCGTAGAAATGTCACCCCGATGAACCAGTGTGGTGGTAGCGGCATTGTACAATTCAGGAGTTCGGTAGGGGGAAATCTGATTGGAAGGATACAGCCCATACAAATGTGAAATATGGCGATGCTTGTCGTTAGGGTCGTCGATGTCTTCCAGCCACTCCTGTAGCTGCCCATGCTGCCCCACATGCATGGGTGCCAGCCTGCTCCGCACCTGCCTGAGTGTGTCAACAAACGCTGCATCTTTTCCTAAAATATCAGCGGCCTGCATCGTCGAGTTGAATACATCGAACATGATTTGGTTGGTCATCGTTGTGCCAACGTCCAAAGACGACCCCTGATGTGCCAGCGGAGCATTCTCCGGCGACATGTCGGGATTTACCACCAGCCAGTGATACTCAGGATGTTCAACTAAAAAGTCGACATAAAAGGTGGCAGCACCCTTCATAGCGGGGTAAGCAGTAGCCAGATAGTCTTTATCTCCATTGTAGAGATAGTGTTCCCAAAGGTGCTGGCTTGTCCAGCCGCCGCCAGACACCCACATTCCCCAAAAGGCAGCATCGACCGCTCCGGTAGTTCTCCAGATATCGGTATTGTGATGGGCCATCCAGCCTCGGGCGCCATACATCACCTTTGCTGTTTCCTTGCCTGTTTCCGACAGCTCCTTAACCATTTGCAGGAAAGGTTCATGCAGCTCTGCCAGATTGGTCTTTTCAGCGGGCCAGTAGTTCATTTCGGCATTAATGTTAATCGTGTATTTGCTGTCCCATGGTGGCTTCATTTTGTTGTTCCATATGCCTTGAAGGTTGGCCGGCTGACCGCCCGGCTGCGAAGACGATATCAGCAAGTAGCGTCCGTATTGAAAGTAGAGGGTTGCAAATTGGGGATCGCTTACCGTATTGAAGTTTTTCAAGCGTTCATCAGTGGGCAACTCAGCAGCTTCTGTAGTACCCAGATCAAGTTTCACCCTGTTAAAATAAGCTTGGTAAGCTTTCACATGACCTTTCAGTATTGAATCGAACGACTTTGGATAAGCTTCCGTCATGTAAGAGCTGGCTCGTTGATTTTCATCACCACTGATGTCTTTGTAGCTGTTGAAGTTAGAAGCTATCGAAATGTAAATGGTGGCGGCGTCTGCCTCGGTCACTATTAGCGACGTATCATCTTGTGATAAGCTGCCTCCGTCGGCTTTGATACTGGTTATGCCTTTGAACTTGACTTTGCCTTCTACTCCTTCATGGTCAATGGTGGTGCCGGCAATTACCAGCTCCTTGTCTGGTGTTGTTTGAATGGTCGCCTTCGGCTGGAGGGTGGAATAGGAAGCTTTGAATGAAATACTCCTGGGCTTGTCGGCTGTCAGCCGAATTACTATCACCCGGTCGGGAAAAGAGGCCAGCACTTCCCGGGTGTAGGTAACAGCACCCACTCTATAAGACGTTTTCGCAACGGCTCTTTCCAGGTCTAGCTCACGATAATAATTAGTGAAGTTTTCGTGCCCCTCGAAGGTCAGATGCAGGTTACCCACCGGCTCAAACATTTGCCCATGCGATTTTTTGCTAATAATAGTTTTGTTGGCCAGCTGCTCTGCCTCCTTTTGCTTGCCTTCAAAAATGAGACGACGTATTTCGGGAAGAGCATCAAGTGCCAACGGATTGTCATTTCTGTTCGGGCCTCCGCTCCATACCGTGTGTTCGTTGAGTTGGATCGTCTCCTTCTCCACATTACCATACACCATGGCTCCAAGTCGGCCGTTTCCTACAGGGAGGGCATTTTCCCAGGTATCACCAGAGGGGCTTTTGTACCAAAGTTTAAGCCCCGCATCCTGAGCGAAGCCGGAGGAAAAAACCAAAGCGAGGACAATAGTCAATACTTTTTTCATAGGGAGCCAGTTGAATTTCTGCGCAAAAAAAAACCACGTGCGTGAGTCGCTTATGATTATTAGTGTCAAATTAACACTTTTTTTCTTTTGGCGAAGAAGATGGCGTGGGAACCTCTTATTTTTGAAAGTATTTTCTGCTGATTGTCAGGAACGCTGCCCGAGGGATGGAGGTCGGATAACAACCTGAAAAGGTAGGTGAGGAAGCAATATTGATAATAAAAGCGTAACATCCACTTCAGGGACGATGCACTAACTTTGACAGGTGCCCAGGGATAATTTGTTTCGATACCTAACCAACTTCCTCTATGAAACGTCAACTTCCTCATTTTAAAATAATACGCTACGGCCTTGTGTTGGCCATTTGTCTATCGGCGGGCACAGGCTTTACCGAATTGGCCGCCCAACCCTCCATAGCAAAAGGGACAGTCTATGTGGACGCTAATGAGAATGGCGTTTTCGATACTGGTGAAACAGGCATTGAGGGAGTGAAAGTTTCGAACGGAGTAGACGTGGTGAAAACCAACGCCGAAGGCCAGTACGAAATTGAGCTGCCAGCGGAGAGCATCCTGTTCATTTCCAAGCCTGCCAACTATCGGGTGCCGCTCAATGAAGTGCAACTGCCCCAATTTTATTACCGCCATTATCCAAAAGGCACACCCGCTGTAGCTGACTGGAAATGGTCGGTCATTGAGCCTACCGGCAACCTGCCTGAAGTGATCAATTTCCCCCTTCTGGAAGGCTCTGTACCTGACCATTTCAAAGCCATGGGCTTTGCGGATCCGCAAACCACCACCGACGAGGAACTCGACATGATGCGTAAAGACATCATCGATGCGCTTTTCGGCAACCCGTATGGGGCTGAATTTGGAATGGTCGCCGGAGACGTAGTGAATGACAACCTTGAGCTCTACGAACGCCACAATAGGCTGATGTCACAAATAGGTGTCCCCATGTGGAACGTGCCTGGCAACCACGACATCAACCGTGAGTCGCCAAACTATGAATACTCTACTCAGACCTACCGAAGTGTGTTTGGCCCAGACTACTATTCATTCGAATATGGCCAGGTGCATTTTCTGGCACTGAACAATATCGGTTTCAAGGGGCGAGGCAAAGGATACGAAGGACATATTGATGCCGACCAGATGGAATGGATCAAAAACGACCTGCAAGACGTAGCCACCGACAAGCTGATCATGGTAATCACCCACATTCCACTGCTGACCTACTCCGACAACCGAACCTTTCAAAAAGCCACCAACACCGATAATTTCAAAGAGCTATTGGGCCTCCTGGGCCGCTTTCAGTATGTGTACACCATTGCCGGCCATGATACCAGCAATAGCTGGAAAGTGGAGATCAATCACACCCATGGCTGGAAGGGTTATCCTTTCATCGCCCACACACTGGCAGAGGTAAGGGGCAGCGGCTGGGATTCAGGCCCAAGAGATGAGCGGGGTGTGCGACAGGCCACCATGGAGGACGGTAATCCCAACGGTTACTATATCTTCTATTTTGAAGGCAACAAGGTGAAACCCCAGTTTATTCCGGCAGGCGGCGACCCAACCGACAGGCTGAGAATTATGCTGGACCCTCAGCTTTCCCACTCCGACAGTTTATCACAAACTCATCCTCTCGGGTTTGACCGTGGAACGCAACCAGACAATATGTTACTGGTGGTCAACTTCTTTGATGGCGGTGAGCGTGACAAAGTCACCGTGTCGCTGGATGACCAGCCCCCCCTGCCGATGACTTACGCCGAGCGCACGGACCCTTTTTCCGAACATCAATACCAAAAATACAAAGACACAGACGACGCCTTCCCTGCCCCTGCCATCTCCTCCCATATCTGGCAGTATCCACTCCCTAAGCTGGCTCCGGGCATTCACGTGGCTGTTGTAAAGGCTGTGGATGAGTTTGGTTTTGAAGATGAGGAGGCTTTCACTTTTGAGATTACGAATGACAAATAATGGATATCTACGATGTTCTTGTCGGTTTATGAGGCAGAAACCAGGGTGGCACTAGCTAACTTTCTGAGTAGAAATAGCTTATATTTGAGACAAATGACCAGACAAGGTATCAATACTGCCATTGTAGATTATCTCAGCCCCTATAAGCCGGAGTGGATTGGTCTTTTTGGGTCCTATGCAAGAAACGAGGATACCGATAGCAGCGATATTGACATACTGGTTCGATTTAAGAAAACGCCAAGTCTTCTGGATCTTGCCCGCATTCACAGGGAACTATCTCAATTGTTAAGCAAGAAGGTTGACGTCCTCACAGAAGCCGCCCTCAAGAACGAGAAGCTAAAAAAATCGATCTATAAAGACCTACAGCTAATCTTCAAATGAAAGATGAAAGTGTCTATATCGACCACATTCTTCAAAGCATCCAAAGAATCCTTATTTACATTGACGGAAAAGATCAGCATTCATTTGACGAAGACTTCTTAACTCAAGATGCCGTCGTCCGCCAACTAGAAATAATTGGTGAAGCCACAAAGAGGATATCGAAAGAATACAGATCAAAATTCCCAAACATTCCATGGTCAGACATGGCTGGAATGAGAGACGTGCTAATCCACGATTACATAGATGTCGACCTGAATGTGGTGTGGAAAACCGCTTCTGAGGATATCCCGACCCTCAACAAACTACTGAAAGGTTTGAAAGAGTAGCGCTGGTGGCAAAACTTTTTCTCGCTAATACCTACTTTCCACCCCCTAACTACAACCGTTTTCTCTTCCCAAGGGCTCACTGGAAAATAAATCTATCGAAAAAATTGCGCAACTACTTAATTGCATATATACTTGCAATCATATAGTTGCATATTGACACTCATGGAAACGAGAAGAGACGTATTTCAGGCCGTAGCAGACCCAACACGCAGGGCTATCTTACTGTTGATAGCTGCCCAAGCAATGACGCCCAATGCCATCGCAGAAGAGTTCAGTTCCAGCAGACAGGCAGTATCGAAGCACATTCAAATTCTTACCGAGTGTGAGCTGGTGAAACAAGAAAAGACGGGCAGGGAGATTTATTACCATATCAACGCAACCAAAATCACCGAAATCACCGACTGGGTGGAACAGTTCAAAAACAACCTGGAGATTCAATTCAGTCAGCTGGATAATGTTTTATCGATACTTAAAAACCAAAAAAAATGAACACCAACTTACCGCTCGATTTTACTGTAGACAAGGAAGCCAAAAAGGTCTACATCAAAAGAGAATTTGATGCCGAATTGTCGCTGGTTTGGGATGCGTTTACGAAAGCAGAAATCCTCGACCAGTGGGTAGCTCCTAAACCGTTCACCGCCAGAACCAAAGTGATGGATTTCAAAGTAGGTGGGCGATGATTCTATGCCATGGTCAGCCCTGAAGGACACGAAAAATGGGCCATTCAGAAGTTCACTGCCATCAACCCGAAAACCCATTTCGCCACTTACAATACCTTCGCCGACAAAGACGAAAACGCTGAAATGCCGGGTTCCGAATGGGACTATAAGTTTAGCGGGCTTGGGGAGCGAACGGTGGTAAGCATCACTATCTATAACGAGTCCCGTGAGCGCATGGAACGGATGGTTGAAATGGGCTTTGCAGAAGGATTCAAGATGTCGATAGACAATCTGGATAAGGTATTGGCTGGTTTACAGCAAAAAGGATAGAAGATGAAAACCCTGGCGACTAAAGTTGAAATAGCTGCTCCAATCAGGGGCCATTGAAACGGAAATTGAAAGAAAATACCTATCATTAACTGCGAAAATCAAAACACCATGACAAATTCATCTTCAAAACGGGATCGAATCATTTTTTGGATAGCGACGGGGCTTTTCAGCGCCTTCATGTTGTCGTCAGCCATCCCCAACATCATGTCCACGCCGGAGTGGGTTGATATTTTTAAAATGCTTGGATATCCACCCTACATGCTGCCCTTCCTAGGCGTAGCAAAGCTTTTGGGGGTGATCGCCATACTCATCCCTGGTTTTCCACGAATAAAGGAATGGGCCTATGCTGGCCTTTTCTTCGATTTAGTGGGGGCGGTGTATAGCGGACTCTCTGTAAGTGGCTTTGATCCGCAAATGCTTGTGATGCTGGTGCCTTTCGGGTTGGGAACCTTATCGTACGTTTACCATCACAAACTAACTGCTAAGTAAGCAGCAGGCTTTGAAGTGGCGGATCTGTCATTTGCGATCTAACCGTTCCCAATACAACCAGAGTGAATTTTGGGACAGAAAGTTTCCGTGACATTGTTTGTTAAGCAAGCAACTCAACAGGCTTCCGCTACTAATTGAAATCGCTAATGAAAAATCGAGTATTGCATCACCCCTCCCCCAGCCCCGGAGCAGCCTTCACCTCCACAGCCATCGCCCCATCTCCCATTTTAAAGGCCACCTGACTCAAGCCGCTTTGGGTTAGTCCATTTCGCAAAGTGTCCAGCACCATGGCCTTACCCTGGGGTGTGGCAAACACCTGATCCATGGTATTGACCCGGCCGTAAGGTATGTCGGCGATAAGGAAGGCGGAGCATAGCTGATCAATGCCAAACAACGAAAAAGCGCTCTCAAGCATGGGCTTTAGCAACTCCCTGTTTTTCACCCTGGCGGCGTTGGTGGCGAATTCCGGCTTTATCGCCAGGCCTGCTAGATCAAGGATGCTGCAAAGCGACTTAAATTGCTTATCAGATCCAACAGCGATCATGAGCCACTGACCATCAGCCGTTTTAAAGATATTGCCATAAGGCACAATATTGGGATGCTCCGAGCCCATGCGCTGCGGCACCTGCCCAGCTACGAGCCAATTAGTAGCCTGGTTGACCAGGGAGGAAATAGCGGCCTCTATTAAAGACACGGTGACATAACTCCCTTCGCCAGTTCGCATCCTTTTGATCAGAGCCAGCAGCAAGCCTTCCTTTAAATGATGGCCGGCCAGTACGTCAGTCAGCGCCACGGGCATTTTTTGCGGCTTGCCGTCCTTTTCCCCGTTCAGGAAGACAAACCCGCTCTCCGCCTGCACAATGGCGTCGTAGCCTACCCTATTCTCTTCAGCACCAAAGCCGGTAATGTGACCATAAATAAGATCAGGCTTAAACGCCTTCAAATCAACATAGCTAACCCCCAGCTTTTCCGCATCGCCCGGTTTGTAGCTTGCAATAACAATGTCGGCTGTTTTCACCAGGTCATAAAGCCTTTCAAGGTCTTCTCTCTTCTTCAAGTTGAGCAGCACCGACTTCTTCCCTGCATTCACCGACATGAAGTACGCCGACATATCCGAATCGGAAGCCTCAGAGGCCAGCTTCCAGCTGCGGGTGACGTCGCCGCCAGTTTCCGGATTTTCTATTTTAATCACCTCGGCGCCCAATTCTGCAAAAAACTGCCCTACACTAGGGCCTGCCAACACTGAGGCCAGCTCAATAACTTTGAGGTCGGAAAAGATTGCTGTACTTTGCACGTTATGAGTAGAAATAAGACAATGGCAAAGATAGACAGGTTTTTGAGCATACTTATGATAGCGCTTTTTTCTTGCCTGGCGGCATATGCCCAGCCACAGGAAGGCATTTGGAGGGGTACGCTCGACATGCAGGGTATGCAGCTGCCTTTCAACTTTGAAATGAAGCTGGAGGATAATATTTGGAGGGTGTATTTGCTAAATGCTGAGGAGCGGCTGCTCATCAGAGACAGCAAAGTGAAGCAAGATTCCATTTACCTTCCGATGAACCTTTTCGATTCCTATATTGTCGCTGCTTTTCAGGGTGACCACCTGGAAGGGGTCTTTGTAAAAAACTACTCAGAAGACTACAAAGAAACCTTCAAAGCTGACTATGGTCTTGAGTACCGCTTTTTTCCAGACAGCGATGAGCCGGTCACCGACTTTTCGGGCAGGTGGGCCATCAATTTTACCTCGGAGGACGACAGCATTACTTCCATTGGGCTTTTTAAGCAGGAAGCCAACCGCATCTGGGGCACCATCCTTACTGCCACCGGGGATTTCCGCTATTTGCAGGGTAATGTAAAAGGAAAAAACCTCTACCTCAGCACTTTCGACGGTGCACACGACTTCATCTTTCAGGCCAGCCTGCTGGGCCCTGGCAAGCTGGTCGGACTTTGGCTATATGGCAAAAATTACAAAGAGGGCTGGTCTGCCACAAAGGACGCCTCCGCCGAAATCCCAGATTTTACCAACGTCGCCTACAGTAAAAACGACCAGCCATTTGAGTTTTCTTTGAAAGGACTGGACGGAAGAACAATTACTCATAATGACCCCGCACTGAAAGGCAAACCCATCCTTTTGCAAATCTTTGGCACCTGGTGCTCCAACAGCATGGACTTGTCCAACTTTATCGATGATTGGCTCCAGGCCCATCCTGATGCCGGGTTTGAATGGGTAGGTCTGAGCTTTGAAACCAGAGACGACCTGCCTTATGCCAGAGAACGCCTGGAAAACTGGCGAACATTTATGGCGTCGGATGCAAAATTAGCTTTCGGCGGCAAAGCGGACAAAGCTTCTGCTTCCATGATGTTTCCTACCCTCAGCCGGGTAAATGCCTATCCTACGCTCATCATTTTGGACAAAGATCACAAGCCTGTGAGAACCTATGGATTCTTTAATGGCCCTGCCACGGGGGAGTACTACGAAGTATTCAAAGAAGACTTTGAAGCGGTGGTCAAAAGTGTGCTTGACAATCGCTGACAAAAGTCACACAAGGAAGACGCAGGTGATCATGATTTAGGGGTTTTTAGTGCAATACCTTGGTACACTAAAGACACAGACATGATGCCCGAACTAAATGACAAAATATTGGTTCAACTTCAGCAATTGGAAACTGAACTGGTTCATGAAGCAAGAGTTTACAGCGACCTGATTGAGCAAGTTTACCCCTCCAATAAAGCCTCAGCGCTGAACCTTATTCACTACCTGACCCTTCGGAAAGCGGATCTCCGGCCTTTGCAAGACAAACTTCATTATTTGGGGCTTTCTTCACTTTCCAATTCCGAAAGCCACACTATGCACCAGCTTCGCTCGGTTATTCAGTGGCTGAATAAGCAACCTTACCACGGGCACCCCGATGATATCGATCCGGTAACCGCCCGGGCCATTGCGCAGAGGCAATCCATGCATTTGTTTGGTCAGCACCCCAGCAACGAAATTCCTTTTGTCATGGTGACGCTGGATGCCCGAATGGCTGGCGACATTGGGTTGGTTTCTCAGTTTTTGGAACAGGGAATGGATGTGGCAAGAATCAATTGCGCCCATGATGATGAAGCAACATGGGATTTGCTGGTTTCTACTTTAAAACAGGCTATGGCTGAGACGGGAAAAGGCTGTCGGATTTACATGGACCTTGCCGGGCCCAAATTGCGCACAGGCATTCCTGGTAAAGAAAAAGATAAAAAGCGATTGAAGGTAGCAGAAGGGCAAACGCTAAAACTTGTGGAGCCCGAGTACGAAGCAGGCCCAAAAGCGAGAGTCGTGAGCTGTAGCGTAAGGGGTATTATCGCACAATTGAAACCCGGGCAGAAAGTGCTTTTTGATGATGGACTTATCAGCACAACAGTGGTGAAAGTAAAGGGCAACCAGGCTCACCTTGAAATTGACAGGGTTTCAGGCACCAAACCCCATTTGAAAGCGGGCAAGGGCATTAACTTTCCGAATGCGCAGCTCGAGATTGTGAGCCTGACAAAAGAAGACAAAAAGGCATTGCCTTACATTTGCCGGGAAGCCGACATGGTGGGTTACTCCTTTGTGCGAACAGTAGACGATTTGAAAGTGCTTCAAAGCAGCCTAACAGACCTCAGCGAAAGTCCTCCTCACATCATCATCAAAATAGAAACCCCCGAAGCGTTTGTCAACCTACCCGAACTGCTGTTGCAGGGAATGACCCAAAACACCATGGGCGTAATGATTGCAAGGGGCGACCTGGCAGTAGAAGTGGGGTTTGAGCGGATGAGTGAGTTGCAGGAAGAAATCCTGTGGATTTGTGAGGCGGCTCACGTGCCGGTCATTTGGGCCACGCAGGTGCTCGAAACACTCAACAAAACCGGAGTAGCTACCCGCTCGGAGGCCACTGACGCAGCCAGGTCGGCTATGGCCGAATGCGTGATGATCAACAAGGGATTGCACACCGTAGAGGTGATCCGGTTCCTGAAAGACATATTGAGCAGAAGCGGCGGGCACCGCACCAAACGAAGACACTTATTCAGGCCATTATCAGTGGCGCAGCATTTCTTTAAAGAAAGGGAGCTTCTCCAAGAACTAACCGCTTCAGAAAATGCTTAATAAGGCGACTTCTGGTTGACGGAAGAGTTACCCGAAAAAATATAAACTAACGTGAGTTCGATATAAAAAAGCGAGGATTTAGGATGAAATAAGGCGAGAAATTAGTATATTAAGTGACTGACAATCAACGTAATAACTAACATTCTCGCCTATGTTAACATCTAATAAAATTACTGAAATTTTCTGTTCCATTGATGATTTCACCTTAGAATTTGTCCCAAAATTTGAAAGCCACCTTCTGGGGGTTAAAAAAAGAAACAAACCAGGCAAGCTTTCCCTGTCTGAAGTAATGACTATTCAAGTACTGTTTCACCTGTCTGGTTATAGAAATTTTAAGACTTTTTACAATGCCTATGTTTGTATCCATTTGCGGTCTTACTTCCCTGCTGTGGTCAGCTATAATAGAATGGTTGAGTTAACAAGAGATAGTATGGTTCCTTTGGCTATCTACCTAAAAAGTCAAAGCCTGGGTCGTTGTACTGGCATAAGTTTCATCGATAGTACACCCCTTAGAGTATGTCATAACAGACGCATCCACAGCCATAAAGTTTTTGATGGACTAGCAAAAAGAGGTCAATGTTCGATTGGATGGTTCTATGGCTTTAAACTGCATTTAATCACCTTAGATACAGGAGAAATCGTCGATTTTATGCTTACTCCAGGCAATGTGGATGATCGCAAACCACTGCAAATAGAGCGATTCATTAAGAAACTATTCGGCAAGTTGTTTGGGGACAAGGGATACTTGAGCAAGGAGCTTTTCAAAAACCTATTTTTCAGAGGGGTACATTTGGTCACCAAGCTTAAACGAAATATGAAGACATCTACTGTCACCCCAATCATGGATGCCATCCTGCTACGCAAGAGAGCCATTTGTGAAACGATCATCGATCAACTAAAAAACATCTTCCAAATTGAACACTCAAGACATAGAAGTAGCGCTAACTTTGTCACCAACTTATTCTCAGCATTGATAGCCTATAACTTCTGCGAGAAAAAGCCCTCAATTAGGGTTAACTACAAAGACTCCGGACAGCTTTTTCTCCCTTTATAGATCAAAATTATATCGAACTCACGTTAAACTATGTGGAACGAAAGGTACGCCAAAACTGAATTTGCCTACGGCAAGGAGCCCAACGATTTCTTGAAACAACAAATAGCTGAGAAAAGCTCCGGCAAGGTACTTTGCCTCGCTGAAGGACAAGGTAGAAATGCTGTGTACCTGGCAGGCCTGGGCTACGAGGTTACGGCAACCGATCTGTCGTCGGTGGGTTTAGAGCGCACAAAGGAACTGGCGAAAGAAAGGAATGTTGCCGTCGCCACACTGCAAGTTGACCTGGGCGAATACCAGATAGGCAGCGAAGCTTGGGACGGGATCGTCTGCATTTTTGGTCACTTCCCACCTTCTGTGCGAACCCATGTGTTGAGTCAACTCTATGGCGGGCTGAAAAAAGGTGGCTTTCTGCTGATGGAAGTTTACAGCACAGACCAACTCGGCTATGGCACGGGTGGGCCAAAAGAAATGTCCATGCTGTACACACTCAGTGAGCTTGAAACCATGCTGGGCTCCTCCTGGGATTTCGAAGTGTTGCACCAAACTGAAAGAGAAGTCATCGAAGGTGAATACCACAACGGAAATTCGTCGGTGATTCAGGTTTTCGGGAGGAAGAAGTAAAACCAACTTAAACCTTCGGCAACACCCACGGCTTCCTGTAGCTCGGAAACACCAGCGCATTGGCCGCTTTGTTATTCAAAATCTGCCGCTTGGTTTCATCGTAGGTAACCGGGCCCGATCCACGCAGCGAGAGGTTACCCAAATGGGCGTAAATGCCTGCCATTCGGCCCATTTCAATCGTGCAGTTGGTGGTACCACGACTTTTGATGCCGTCGAGAAAATTGCGCACATGCTCTGGGTGGTAATTTTTCCCCTTTTCGAAAAGTATCGGCTCCATGGTTGGGCTTCCATTTCTGTTTTCTGGCTTCAGCTCCCAGAATTCTCTGTTGGCCACAATGGTAGCATCGTCACCCTGTATAGCCAGGCCATAGGGCTTGTTGTAAGGCCCACTTTGGATGCCCGCTGTGTGATCCCAGGTCAGCACAAAGTCTTTCATTTGGTATACCACAGAAAGGGTGTCGGGTGTTTCGTGGTTGTAATTGGGAAAGGAAAGATTGCCTCCAATTGAACTCACCGTGGCAGGCATGTAGTCGACCTTGCCAGCCCAAAGGGCCATATCAAGCAAATGCACACCCCAGTCGGTCATGAGGCCCCCGCCGTAGTCCCAGAACATGCGCCAGGAACCATGAAAGCGAGTGGGGTTGAATGTGCGATCAGGAGCTGGCCCTAGCCAGGTATTGAAGTCCACTCCGGCTGGTACTGATTCATCAGGCTTCTTGAGCTGACCGATGCCGTAGCCGAAATTACCCCACACCTTGATCTTGCGAAGTTTGCCAAGCTTTCCTTCATGCACCATGGCCATGATATCCGCCCAGTGGGTGCCGCTGCGCTGCTGCTGACCTACCTGCACCACTTGCTTGCTGTATCTTTTGGCCGCCGCCGTCATCACCTCTATTTCTCCTATGCTATTGGCCAGGGGTTTTTCAACATACACATCTTTCCCGGCTTGCAGCGCTTCAACAAAAGGCAAACAGTGCCAATGATCGGGTGTGCCGATGATCACAGCATCAATATCCTTGTCCGCAAGCAGGTCTCGATAGTCTTTGTACAACTTTGGCTTTTTGCCTTGCTTTTTCTCTACCTGAGCTGCCTTGTCGGTCAGTACATTTTCATCCACATCGCAAAGCGCCACACACTGCGCATCCGCATTGTTCATATGGTTCTCAAGGATCCAGTAGCCCTGGCCCCGGCAGCCGATCAGGCCAACGTTAATAACATCGCTGGGGGCGGCCTTTCTGCGACCGGCTAAAACCGCTGACGGGAGAATAGTCAAAGCACCCAGCCCAAGGGTGGTGTGCTTCACGAAGGTGCGTCTATTGGTAATCATAATTGAGTAGATGTGTATCTCTGTCTAAGCTAAAAGGATATTTCCCATTATGAAAGTGGAAATGTAGATTTGGGCCAGCGGGTGCAAATAAGAAACTAAACTAGTTATGCCGGAAATTCCTGAATCCAACAATAGCAGGCTCAAAAGGGCTGTTCTTTGGATTGTGATCATCTTGCTTCTTTGGTTGGTTTTTGGCTGCTCTGGTAAAGCAGAGAAAAAGGAACAAGACCCATGTGCCTCCTTTGAATGTCAGCATGGGGCTATCGTGAGGGCCGATACCGCCGATAAGTCCCTGACCCTCGTTTTCACTGGCGACGAGTTTGCCGATGGTGCCCATCATATCATTGATGTGCTGGCCAAACAACAGGTGAAAGCAAGCTTCTTTTTCACGGGTAATTTTTATGGTAATCCGGCATTTGAAAAAATCATCCATCAGCTCAAGCAAAACGGTCATTACCTTGGCGCACACTCCGACAAGCACCTGTTGTATTGCTCCTGGGAGAATCGTGATAGCCTGCTGGTGACAAAACGGGAGTTCACGCAAGACCTTGAGGCAAACTATCTAAAAATGGGGCGGTTTGGAATAAGAAAATCAGATGCCCCCTATTTTTTGCCACCTTACGAATGGTACAACGACAGCATTAGCAAATGGACGAGACAATGGGGCCACCAACTCATCAACTTCACGAGCGGCACCAGATCCAATGCGGACTACACCACACCCGACATGCCCAACTACCGAAGCAGTAACGTCATCTACGATAGCATCCTCGACCATGAGCAAAAAGACCCGGCAGGTCTCAATGGCTTTTTGCTGCTTGCACACATTGGCACTGCACCGGAAAGAACAGACAAGTTTTATATGAGGCTGGAGGAGCTGATTGTTGACTTGAGGGCGAAAGGGTATGAGTTCAAATCACTTGTTGACCTGCTCAATGCTGGCGCTTCAGGCGTCAAAGAGGAGTGATATGGTGGCCATAGGCAAGAACATCTTGCCACTGTCGGGCAACAGAATAAACCCATACTTTTGATAGAAATGGACTGCATTGTCATCAATAGGATCAACAATCACTGCCAACGAGCCAATACTGCTACTGGCCGTCTCAAAACTCTTCTTCAAAGCATCAACCGACAATAGCTCACCAAATCCTCTCCCTGCCATTTTCTTATCAACTGCCAATCTTCCAAGGAGTGTGGCGGGCAAATCTTTATAATTAGGAGGTAATTTTTTCCTGATTTCCTCCGGGAGCAGTTTTTGGTTTATCGATGCGCAAGACAGGGTATAAAATCCCAAAACCAAATCCTCACTATCGGCAAGTACGAAACAAACAGACAGCTTCCGTTTAACATCCTGCTTCGCCTGCTTGATAAGATAATTATCCAGCATAGGCTGACCACAGCTGAACTCACTCTTGTGGTGAGAGGTGTCGAGAGGTACTATGGCATAGTTCTTCACTGCTTCAAAGAATCTTTGTGCCTGTTCAAAGCATTCTTCAAAGCCTTATTAGGTGCGGGCGGATTCATCAGTGCGTCGAAAAAAATTTCTTTGTCCTTGCCAGACGCTATGATCCTGTCGTGTTTTTCAACAATCTTCTGTGCCTCCTGCTGGGCAGAGTGTACAACAAACTCCGTGAGGGTTCGAAACCCACCCAAACTAGCTGCGTACTCAAACAATTCTTTTTGCTCCCTTGAAAGCCTTGTATCAAATCTTGCCTTTTCTGAAACACTCATGGTCATATTGTTTTCATGCCAAATGTACGGAAAATATACGTACAAAATAGCTTAAAAGTTCAAACAATTTGATCTTCTATACACTATAACGGCTGGTTGAATTTATCTTTAGCTGATTTTTGATTTCCTTGACACGAAACGTTTGCTCCATGACCCTACTCTACCTGCAATTTCTGGTTTCCTTCCTCCTCCCACTTTCCGACCCCACGGAGGCCAAAGCTGATGCTGTGCATATTCGCATCAACCAAATCGGCTACTTACCAAATGAAAGCAAAGCGGCCATCGTCTTTTCCAATTCGCCGGTAAAGGAGACTTTTCAATTAGTGGATGTCAACACTGGCTCATCCCTGGCTGTGGTAAAACCCGCCAAATCAAAAGCCAAAGGTTGGGGCACTTTCAGCTATTACTATGCACTGGACTTCACCTCCATCACCAAAGAAGGTACCTACAAGCTGGTAGGGCAGAAAAGTAAAACGGCCTCCCGCCAGTTCACCATTTCAGATAAGGCCTACAGCGGGCAAACCGAACCCCTGCTCACCTTCATGCGTCAGCAGCGCTGCGGCTACAACCCCTTCCTCGACATGGTGTGCCACCAGCGTGACGGACGCAGCATGTTTGGCCCCATGCCAGACTCCACTTATGTGGATGTGAGCGGCGGCTGGCACGACGCCGGGGATCAGCTGAAGTACCTGATCACAGGCAGCTACGCCACCGGCCACATGCTACTGGCCTACGAGCTGTTTCCGAAACGCTTTGCTGACGACACCAACGCCCTTGGTCAGACCGGTGGCAATGGGCTTGCCGACGTGCTCGACGAAGCCAAATGGGGCCTCGACTGGATCCTCAAAATGCATCCGGTTCCTGACCAACTCATCCACCAGGTGGCCGACGACCGGGACCACAAAGGCTGGAAAATCCCCGACAATGATCCTTCGGATTATGGCTGGGGGCCAAATAGCTATCGGGTGGCCTATTTCGCAACAGGAGAGCCTCAGGGCCTGATGAAGTATAAAAGTGAGGCAACCGGGGTGGCCAATCTTGCGGGAAGATCAGCCGCTGCTCTGGCACTGGGTGCCCGTATTTGGAAGAACGACTTGAAAGAGGAATCATTTGCCTCCGATTGTCTGGAAGCGGCCAAATCGTTGTATGCCCTGGGAAAAGCAAAGGAAGGTTTTCAGCAGGGTAATTCATACGGTGCTCCCTATCGCTACACCGAGCAAACCTGGACAGACGACATGGAGTGGGGAGCGGCCGAGCTGTATAAAACCACGGGCGAAAGGGCCTACCTGGAAGACGCAAAAAAGTATGCTCGTTTAGCTGGCACCGAAGGATGGACAGTGCTCGACACGGCAGCTCACTATCAATATTATCCTTTCATCAACCTGGGGCACTATGCCCTTTATGAGGTGGTGGAACCAGCCTTCCAGGATACACTGGCCGGCTATTACCGGGCGGGGATTGACTTTACACTTAAGAAAGCCGCCCGCAACCCTTACAACATCGGCATCCCCTTTATCTGGTGTTCCAACAACCTGCTGACAAGTCTTGCAGCCCAAATCATTCTTTACGAGAAAATGACAGGCGACCTGCAATACCACGGCTATCTGGTGGCGCAGCGAGACTGGCTTTTTGGTCGGAACCCATGGGGCACCACCATGTTCACCGGCATGCCAGAGGGCGGAGAATACCCAGTGGATGTGCACACCAGCGTATGGGCGATGACAAAAAAAGAAGTGCCTGGTGGGCTGGTGGACGGGCCGCTATTTGGCAGCATTTACTATAAAATGCTGGCTGTGGAGCTTTCAGAACCCGACGAATTCGCTGCTTTTCAGAACCCTTTCGTTGTGTACCACGACGACATTGGCGACTACTCCACCAACGAACCGACCATGGATGGAACGGCTGGAGCTGTTTTGATGATGGCTTATTTTGGGGTGGATAGGTAGGAAGGCAATGAAGCGTCAATCAGCCTTTTATTATCTCAGGCAAATTCACTGTAAAGCCATCAATTGGCCCTGTGCCTGCCAACGGCTGATCAAAGGGATGCTCACTTGTATTGCCGCCGGTTGAGTAAACCCAAACCCTTTGATTGTCAAAGTCGATGAGCCAACCGAGGGAAGCTCCCTGGCTGATCCACTCGTTCATTTTTGATTGAACCTGCTTCAGGTTGTCAGAGGCAGAAACAATCTCGATAACAAAATCGGGACACACGTGAGCGAACTTCTTTTTTTCCTCCTTTGCCAGCGCTTCCCACTTGTCTTTTAAAATAAGGCTAACGTCCGGAGAGCGAACAGCTGAATTGGGTAGGGTAAATCCCGTGGATGAGTCAAAGACATAACCCGCTTTTGACTTTTTGTTCCATGCACCAAATTCGATTAGTAGATTGGAATTGTAAAAACCTGTTTCGCTATAGGTCGGTGACATAATAATAATATTTCCTTCTGCGTCTCGCTCGATTCGCAAATGTCGGTTGTCCATGCAAAAGTTCTGAAACTCCGCCTCTGTGAATTTCCCTAATGACTGTGTATTCAGTTCATGAACCATGTGTCTCGATTTTGATTCAGCTTAATAAAGTTAAAGAATTAATTTGAAAGATGGCCACCTGGAGACGGGCTCTTTACCAGAGCAATGAGCAAGGTACGGATGTATTACTTCGTCCTCTCAATGGTATACTGTACCAACTGCTTCAGCGAAGTTTTATAAACGGAGTCCTTAAACTCATCAAGAATAACGAGTGCCTCCTGATAGTGGCGCTCCATGGCATCTCTGGCGTAATCGAGCCCACCAGATTGCTTCACATAGTCAATGACTTCCGTTCGCTTTTTGGGCTTATCGCTGTCGTGCCGGATAATGCTGAGGATGCGCTTTCTATCGGCGGGACTGGCCTCACGCAAAGCATAAATCAGTGGCAGGGTCAGCTTCTTTTCTTTGATGTCAATACCTAGCGGCTTACCAATTTCGTCAGCACCATAGTCAAAAAGGTCGTCCTTGATCTGAAAAGCCAAACCAATTTTTTCCCCGAACATGCCCATTCGGTCAATAGAAGCCTTATCGGCCCCGACGGAAGCTACGCCCACTTTACAGCAGCTGGTGATTAAACTGGCAGTCTTTTGCCTGATGATATCATAGTAAACTTCTTCTGAGATATCCAGCTTTCTGGCCTTCTCCATTTGCAGCAACTCGCCTTCACTCATTTCCTTCACTGCTTCGGAAACGATTTTCAATAAGTCGAAATCACCATTGTCAACCGAGAGTAAAAGCCCCCTCGACAGCAAAAAATCACCCACCAACACTGCAATTTTGTTTTTCCAGAGCGCATTGATAGAAAAGAAACCTCTCCGGTAATTGGCATCGTCCACTACATCGTCGTGCACCAGCGTAGCGGTGTGAAGCAGTTCAATCAGAGAAGCGCCCCGGTAAGTGGCGTCGGTTATTGGGCCGTAAACGCCTGCGCTGAGAAACACAAACATAGGCCGCATCTGCTTGCCCTTCCGCTTCACTATATAGGTCATTATTTTATCCAGCAACATGACATTACTCTTCATGGAGTGTCGGAATTTCTTCTCGAATTCAGTCATTTCTTGCGCAATAGGCGCCTGGATATCTTCTAGTTGAAGCTTCATATGTTTGCGGCACAATAATAACAGGTTAAACCTGCTTTGCAAAAGTACTACCCGGCGGTAAACCCTCTGATAAAGGCTATAGTTTCAGCCAGGGCAACAAAATTCACCTTTTATTTGCCACCCGGAAAGTTTGATTTGATCAATTCAGCAAAAACTTCGAGGTTAGGTGATATTTTCTTCCGTAGCCCTTAAAAAAAACAATACCTATGCGTCGAATACCTTATTTCCTTGTAGATGTATTTACGCAGTCGCCATTTGGCGGCAATCAGCTGGCGGTAGTATCCAAAGGCGACCTCGTTAGAGAAGAAGAAATGGCTCAGATTGCCAGAGAGTTTAATCTTTCAGAAACCACTTTCATCTACTCTCCTGAAAATGAAGACCACAATGCCCGGGTGCGCATATTTACCCCGGGTCAGGAGTTGCCGTTCGCTGGGCACCCTACGCTGGGCACTGCCTTCGTTATCGCAAGAGACATTGACTACAAACCAGAGGACAAAATCCTCACCGTGTTTCTTGAAGAGAAGGTGGGCACGATCCGGGTGGATATTGATATTCAGAACGGCGCCCCTGAAATGCTTGTGATGACGCAGCCGCTCCCCACTTTTGGAGAAACACTGCACGATATCCCACTCCTTGCAGAACTTTTATCGCTCCGGGAAAGTGACTTCCTGCCGAATTATTTCCCACAAACTATTTCATGCGGCGTGCCCTATCTGATCACACCTTTGAAATCGCTGGAAGCAGTGAGAAAAATCAAGTTCAGGACAGATGTTTGGGAAAAGGTGGTAGAAAAATACGACCCAGGCTGGATCTATCCCTTCGCCATGGGAGGAGATGATATCGAGTCGCACGTGCACGGTCGCATGTTTGCCCCTGAAGCTGGCATTGTGGAAGACCCAGCTACAGGCTCGGCCAATGGGCCACTGGGCTGCTACCTGGTACAGCATAAGCTTAGGAATACCGGAAAAAAAACAAAGATCATCAGCGAGCAGGGTTACGAAATGGGCAGGCCCAGTAAGCTGTATCTCGAAATAGAAAGATCCGAAATAGCTATCACTCAGGTAAAAGTCGGTGGCTACTGCGTGTTTATGGGCCAGGGTCAACTATTTTTGCCGTAAGGATCAAACCCAGCCCATGAAAAACCACTTTCCACTGCTCTTTATTGCCATCGTTTTTCTTACGTCATGTTCTGAAAATGAATCAGAACGCATCAAAACCTTCCCCAATAAGTTTGCTGACCAGGAACTGGTGAAGCTATACGACTTTAAAGACAGAAGGCAGTCGGAGGCTTTGATTCCCTATCTCACCCATCAGCAGAGTGTGTACCGTGAAGAAGCGGCAATGGCGTTCGCCTCTACTCAAGACACTGTTGGGCTTCCCTACCTGTTTCCGCTTTTGTCAGACCCCAAAATTGAAGTGAGAAAAGCAGCAGTCTTTGCCATCGGCCAGATGAAAAGAAAAAGTGCACAGTCGGCGCTGGCCAACAGGCTGCCGCTCGAAACGGAGCCCCTGGTCAGGTACTATCTTTTGGAAGCACTGGGCAAATGCCTCAGCACCGATTACATGCATTTTTTGGCTGACTATGAAGCGAACGACGATCTCACTGTTGCTGGGAAGGCCTGGGGCATTTATCGTGCTGGCGTTGGGGGAATTAGCGACTCGGTGCTGACTGTGGCTGCCAGCGCCATCCTGGCCGACTCCCTGCCTGATGAGGCAAGAGTGGCTGCTGCCAACTATTTTGCGAGAATGCGGGGGATAAGCATAGCACATTTTGAAAGTATGCTAAAAAACAGTGCCGCCAACGATTCTCTTCCAGCCGTAAGAATGGCGGCAGCAAGGGCTTTAGCAAAATCCGATAACGATTCGATAGCTTTTTTCATTGATGAACAGCTCAACAGAGAAAGCAACTCCCTGGTCAGGGTAAACCTCATCAGAGCGCTTAAGCAGGAGCATTTTCCAGTCGTAGAATCAACGCTCCTCGGAATACTTAAAAGCGCAGATTATCAAACCTCAGTCAGTGCTGGTGAAGTGATCAGTTCATGGCAAGGCCGGGATGTGGAACGATGGATCTGGGATATTAACGATCAGATTGTGATACCCAGAACCCGGGCCATTGTTTTAGGCACTCTGCTGGAAAGCAACCTGTACGGCTACAATGCCTATAGAGAGCTGTCGGAAATGTATAGCGGTGTAAGCAACCCATACGACAAAGGGTTTGTTTTACAGGCGCTGGGAAACTACCCCAACGCCAGCGCCTTTCTTGGCGACCGGCTGGATGATCCCCACCCGTTTGTTCGCACAAGCGCCATGGAAGCGCTGAGTACGATAAACCAGTCTGCCCAGTTCCCTGTTTTCAAGCAACCGGAGCTGATTGGCTATTTCAGGCAGGCCATTCTTTCGGGTGATGCAGGGAAGGTGACGGTAGCCGCTTCAACACTAACAAGACTCAGAACAAAGCTCCAACCTTACCTGGGCAATATCCAGTTTATGTACCAGGGACTCGACAGCCTGCACCTTCCAGAGGATCTGGAACCCTATCAGGCGCTGGAAAGCACCATTAGTGCCTATGAAGGGCGAGAAGGCATTAGCCCAGGGCAGCTTTACCAGAACCCAATCGCCTGGGATGTGGTGAGCGAAATTAGCAAGGGAACAAAAGCCACAATAGAAACATCGAGGGGCGCTATAGAAATAGAACTGCTGGTGGAAGAGGCGCCTGGCTCTGTCGAGAATTTCGTCAGCCTGGCCCGCAGTGGTTTCTACGAGAACCTCACTTTCCATCGGGTGGTGCCAAACTTCGTGATTCAGGCAGGCTGCCCAAGAGGCGATGGCTACGGCAGTTCGGATGGAGTGATCAGGTCTGAGTTTTCGACTCAAAAGTACGGCACTGGCTACGTAGGCATGGCGAGCGCAGGCAAAGACACCGAAGGCTCGCAGTGGTTTATCACGCACTCTCCCACCCCACACCTCGACGGTGCCTATACCATTTTCGGACGAGTAACCAAAGGGATGGACGTGGTCAACAAAATTGAAGTGGGAGACCACATCACCTCCATCAAGCTGCCATGAGCAGACCTATTGCCTCCTGCCCCCTGGCTGATCCTGATGACCAGAAAAATCATCTCAATCTGTTTGCTTCCTATCTGGAGGTAGTCAGGAAGGGAAAATCCAAAAAGTATGCTCTTACGCCCATCATGCGGCTGGAAATCAATCACAGGCAACTGCTAGGGCCACTTATTGGCGGCGGACTTTTGAGCTGTATTGCATTCATTACGCTTTTTTCGTGGAACAAATGGGCAGCACTTTTACTTGTGCTGGGCATTGGCGGCATGGGTCTGATGTACTACGGGCTAGTGGGAGTAAAAGTGCTCACTCTTAAAGAAGATAAAATTCGTTACGACATCATGCTGCCCGGCATTGGCGAAGCGATGCCGACATTCATTAGCTTCTATAATCACCTCATACCGAGGATGGCACTCGGGGAATCGCACGTCTTTCCTGCTTATCTGCTCAAAGATCTGACAAATGACAACAATAGCACTTACCTCTACCTCGTTCTGCCAGACCTGTTATCAAACCAAGCCGATTATGAAGTTGTAGATTTAATGAAACTATCGATGGAGCTTCATTTCGAGTACGATGGTGTTAAGCACTACCGGGCAAAAGTTGATGGGCCTGTTCCCCCCGAAGCTTTCATTGAGCGTTCCGATAGCACATAAGGAATCTGATACATTGTCACAAACACTTTCTGTGTGATGTCTTTAAATTAGTATATTGGCCCCCCAAGAAGCCTGATTGTGAATGGAAGCTGAGACGGAAAAAATAAAAGGAGAAAAGAAGAGATATAAGCCAGTCCTGCCGAGGACCCGTTACTGGCCTATTGTGCAGCTGAACAAAAACAAGAAAGCTTTCATTGAAACTGTTACCAATGAGAGCCTGAAAAACCTGATCACTCTCACATCAGGGCGGTCGCTGAAAGAAGAGCTGGAGTCAACTGTTTACCGGGAAAGGCTGCGCATGAAGCAGAACCCGTGGAAAGTTGATCCGAAAGACGAAAAAGACTTTTGGAACCAGATACAGAAAAGGCTCATTGAAATGCCTCACGATGATGAGGCAAAAAAGAAAGAAACTGAGGAGGCCATCCTTCGGGAGATTATCAAGCGTTACGCCAACGAGATCTCAGGTAATTTCAAAAATTCTCACTACAAGTTTGCCCGTACCGTCATCACCTTTGGATTTGCTCGCCTGCTCAATGCTACCCGGGTAAAAGGCATTAAGTCCCTTTGGAGCAAACAGCTTGACCTCGATGACAAAATCCACGTGGTGGGGCAAGTAGAGCAGCTCCGCCGACTGGCCAGAAGAGGCACCATCGTTATGGTGCCCACACACTTCAGCAACCTCGATTCAATACTTATTGGCTGGGTGATTCAGCACATGGGCTTGCCGCCATTCATCTACGGTGCCGGACTCAACTTATTCAATATCAGGATTTTTGCCTACTTCATGAACAGCCTTGGCGCTTACAAAGTAGACAGAAGAAAGAAAAATTTAATCTACCTGGAAACACTCAAGACGTATTCACAGGAAGCATTGAAATATGGCTGCCATAGCTTGTTCTTCCCCGGGGGCACCAGGTCAAGATCGGGGGCTATTGAAACCCAACTTAAGCTCGGCTTGCTGAGCACAACAGTGGCTGCACAGCGGGAGCATTTTGAAGAAGACGAAGAGAAGGCTAAAAAGATTTTCATCGTGCCGGTAGTGCTCAACTACCACTTCGTTCTTGAAGCGCCCAGCCTTATCAACGACTATCTTGAAAGGAAGGGCCAGGAGCGATACTACGTGGAAAATGATGAGTACTCCACGTCTTACAAAATCATCAAGTTTCTGCTGAAATTTTTCACCAGAGGCTCCGATATCTCTGTAAGTATTGGCAGGGCCATGGATGTGTTTGGCAACTATGTAGACAACCACGGAAACAGCCTCGACAAGCAGGGAAACCCGATGGAAATAAAGGACTACTTCACCACCGATGGCGTAATCACCTTCGACGCACAGCGGGAGCAGGAATACACCCGTATTCTCGCCAAAAGGATTGTAGAAGAGTACCACAAATACAACCGGGTATTTAGCAGCCACCTCGTAGCTTTCACAGCTTTTGAAATGATCAAAAGGAGAAACCCTGCGCTTGATCTTTATAATCTGCTCCGTCTGCCAGATGAGGACACGGAAATTGGCTACGCCGAGTTCAGAGAGACTTTCAGCAAGCTCAGAGAGGAAATATTCCGCATGAAAGAAATGGGGAAAATTAACTTTGCCAGTCACCTTGAGGGGCCTGTTGACGACGTGATCAAATACGGAATTGACAACTGCGGCATGTACCATGCCCTGAGGCCTATTTTGAAGAACAAAAAAGGAAATGTGACAACGCAGGACATGAACAGGCTTTTTTACTACTATAACCGGATGGATGGCTATGACCTCGAAAAGTTCATCTAAAGATCCGGTGGGCGTATTAGGCGCCGGCAGTTTCGGAACTGTGATAGCCAATATGCTGGCGGAAAAGACCGACGTAATACTTTATGCACGCACGCCGGAAAGGGCCAAAAATATTAACGACAAGAGGGAAAGTTCCGGACAGGCCCTTCACGAAAGGATCACAGTGACCAACGACCTGGAGCTTGTTGCCAAGTCGTGTAATGTCATTTTCCCGGTTGTGCCTTCCGCCAACCTGCGGGAGCTCATCCGCCGCATGTCGCCCTATCTACGGCCCTACCATATCCTCATCCATGGCACGAAGGGCTTCGATGTGAGCCTTCCGGACAACAAGCAGCTTAATGCCAACAGACCGCTTAGCCGGGATTATGTAAAGACCATGAGCGAAGTGATTATGGAGGAAAGCTCCGTCGTGAGAGTGGGCTGTCTGGCAGGCCCCAACCTCGCCGGCGAAATGGCAGCCCGGCAGCCAGCAGCTTCAGTGGTAGCCAGCCACTTTGACGAGGTGATCAATGCCGGCCAGCAATTGCTGAAAAATGAGCGTTTTCTCATTTATGGTAACAGCGACCTCATCGGTGTTGAGCTGTGTGGCGTACTTAAAAACATTATCGCTATTGGCGCAGGTGTTATTCACGGGCTCGGCCTGGGCGAAAACGCCAAAGCCCTGCTCATCAGCCGGGGCATGGTAGAAATGATCTATATCGGTCAGGCACTGGGCGGGAACACAAAAGCCTTTATCGGACTAGCCGGTGTCGGCGACCTCATCGCCACCTGCTCGAGCCAGCACAGCCGCAATTTTACCGTTGGCACAAGGCTGGCAAAGGGTGAGAAAATCAAAGACATCATCGAAAGCATGGAAGAGACTGCCGAAGGAGTGCGAACCATTGAAATCGTCAAAAGCCTTTCGGAATTCTACAAAGTACGGTGCCCGATCACGGAGGCCTTGCACAACATCATCAATGAGGAGATGACTGTGGGAGACGCCACAACTTACCTGATGAAATTCCCTTTCAGAGCGGAAATCGATTTTTTGTAGGGCGGTAAAAGATCATTTTTCCATCCAGGCTTTAAAAAAGCTGGCCTTTTCCTGGCTCACCACTACCTCTTCTTTTGGGCTGGGAATAAGTACCACACTGAGCTTTCCTTTTTCAAAACTCCGGTAACTCTCGATGGCTGAAATAGCCGCTATGTACTTCCGGTTAATTCGGAAAAAGGTGGCCGGGTCGAGGTCGGCTTCAATATCTGCCAGCGGCTTGTCCAGTATCAACTTCTCTCCTTCTCTATTCACAAGAAAGCTTACTTTGTGCTCAGAAAAAAAGTATTGAATATCCTCCACAGGCACCGATTTAAAGCTCACCCCCTTTTTTGCCACAAGCCTCTTTCTGAATTCGCTCTGCCCTTCCTGAACTGACCGTAGCGCATCAACCAAGTCAGAAGAAAAATGACTTTTCAGCTTCTCCAGCTTTGCAAATGCCTGCTGCAAATCAGCTTTTTTTAGTGGCTTCAGCAGGTAGTCAATACCATTCTGCCTGAATGCGTCGAGCATATACTGGTCAAATGCAGTAGTGAAAATTACTGGACAGGTCACCGCCACTTTCTTAAAAATTTCAAAAGAAAGGCCATCGTTTAGCTGTATGTCCATGAACAACAGGTCAACCACAGGTGTCTCCTGAAGAAAGGCAACTGCCTCTTTTACGCTTGTGGATTCATTAACAACAACTATGTCGTTACGCAACTTTTTCAGAAGAGAAATAAGTTGCTGCCTGGCAGGCACTTCGTCTTCTATGATAGCGACTTTCATACTTCAAGATAGGGCAATTTCACTTTAAATTCCTTCTCTGTTGCCTCAACAAGCACCTCCTTGCCGGTTAGCAGTCTGTAACGTTCTGTTAGATTTCTGAGCCCTATTCTGGAAGTACCTTTGAGGTGTTTGGCTTGCAGGTTGTTGGCCACTTCTACCCAACCATTATTCAGCCGCAGCCGAATGACCAGGGGCTCCTTTTCACTAAATTCGTTGTGCTTTACCGCATTCTCCAAAAGCAGTTGCAGGCTAATGGGTGCCATCAATTTATTAGACTCATCAGCAATGTCCACATCAAAATGCACCCCGTCGCCAAACCTGATCCTAACCAATGTGAAATAGCTGTTAGCGAAAGCAATCTCCTCTTCAAGAGTTACCAGTTCCTTCTGTTTGTTCATAAGGATATACCTGTACACATCCGACAAGCTCTCATTGAACTGTAGTGCCCTGTCCCTATCGTTTTCTATCAAGTAGGCGAGTGTATTGAGCGAGTTGAACATGAAATGCGGGTCGATCTGGCTTTTCAAAATCTCGAGCTCAGCCTCCACTCTGGCTCGCTCCAGCTGCTCAAAAGCCAAAAGATCGGTCTGGCGTTCCTTGATCAGAAAGACTGTTTCGTAGGCATGCGTAACAAAAATAACGCAGATCACATTGGCCAGCGACACCAGCTGCACAGCATCCCAATCAACCGGGGCCACCCCGGAAAACCAGTACCAGCCAACGATCAGCGCCACGGTCACTGGCGCAGTATAAAACACATTGGCTGCCACAAGAATGATCAGTTTTCTGACAGGACTGCTAAACCAGTCCATGTTTTCACGTTGCTTGAATAGCAACCAGCGATTCCCCTGCCAGATGCTCCACGAAATGAAAATGAAGTAGATATAACCAAACCAGTACATCCAGTCGGACAACCAAAGGTCGCCAAACAGGCCTGTGAAGTTCGGTATAAAAATACCGAAAGCAGGAATCCCGATCCAGCGAATAGTGCGGTCGTCGATGCGGGACAAGTGGCTTGAGTGCTTCATTTTCCTGTTTCGGAATGGGGAGATTCGGCTTCAGTAAATCCAGTTTTCATCCTTAAAATTAAGGATTTAGCTTGTTTCAATACTTACTTTCAAAACCTTACCAATATGACTGATTTATCGCAACTAAACTACCTGGCCATTTTCGTGGCAGCTTTCAGCGCTTTCCTTGTTGGGGGAGTTTGGTACTCCCCCATCCTCTTTGCCAAATCATGGATGAAAGAAAACAACTTCACAGATGATGACCTGAAAAGTGGGCAGGGCAAAATCTTCGGAACTGCGTTTGTGCTCGAGCTCATCATGGCCTTCAACCTGGCTGCTTTCATCGGAGCCGAATCAGACATTACTTTCGGATTAATTGCAGGCTTTCTGGCGGGCTTCGGCTGGGTGGCGCTTGGCATGGGTGTTACTTACCTTTTCGAACGGAAGTCCTTCCGCCTCTGGGCCATCAACGCTGGCTACCAGGTGGTATCCTTCACAGTGATGGGGGGAATTGTGGGGGTGTGGCATTGACCGGATGCTTAATATCCACAACCAAAAGCTTGCTCGGAGGGTGTTCCAGGATAAGGGTCATCATTCAACTATTTTCTTTGCATTAGGCTGCAACCAGTCGGAATTACCTGAAAACAGGTGTATTTTGCAATAATATGCCTTGAGTTGCACTGCTTCATTCAAAAACAAGAAAATGGAAACAATTACAATCGAATTGAAGAATAGCAAAGCTCTCAAACTAATTGAGGATCTTGAAGCACTTAGCCTTGTGAGAATTGTGAGAGAGCCGAAAACGGTTAAGGGTAAAAAGCTTTCAGAAAGACTCGCAGGAGCTATTTCCAGCAAGGAAGCTAGCGATATTGATACAGAGCTAGAGCAAATCAGGAGCTAGTGGAAAAGAAGTATTTAATCGATACTAATGTAATAATTGACTTCACAGGTAACCGGCTAACAGGCGCTCCCAAGGTTTTTGTTGGTGAAGTTATTGATAGCCAACCTTAAATCTCGGTTATCAACAAAATTGAACTTCTGGGCTTTTCAGTTGTACCAATCGAGATTATCGAATTTATGGCATCTATATACATTGTGGGACAAATGAGTAAAAAGGTGTTTCCGGCTCTGATTTGAGCCTTTTTTCGAGTAGGTCTTAATTCTATCGCAACTGAATGCAGAACTAAGCCTTTAATTCAAAGAGCGATTCACAAGCGCCGATATTCTACAATCTAATGTAGCCCTCCCAGCTTACGGCCAAAACCGTCTTATGACTTCTTTTCTTTCTTCTTGGGAACGCTGACTTTTAGCACATCTTCCAGGCTACCAATGATGTGTAGCTTTTCTTCGTACTTGTCAGGACGTTCTTTAGACTTCTTTTTCTTGTCGTTTGACATAGTACCAATTTACAGCTTTTTCAGATTATTCCCTATTTTTAAAGGATGGGAAAGGAAACGATAAAGAGCGGGGAGCCTCCTAAGACCTTTAATACATCTTTGGGGCCTGTCGGTGGCTTGATTAGGGGCAAGCAGTGGTCTAGTCATGGGAATAAGACCTACAAATACACGCCTAAGATTAAGGATATTAAGTCAAAGAGGCATTTCAAGAAAAAGAAACCAAAAGGTTCCTAATAATATTGACTTTCAAGTTTTTCCGCTATCTTTGTAATAAGAAAGGCCACCGACAAAGCCAGTAGCCTTAATTGAAATTAGCAAAATGATCTGTTAGAGTTTTCTACACTCCATCTCATTTCCATCTAATGAGAATGGCTTCAACCAGATCAATATATTTATAGGGCTTCGGCCCTCTATTTTTACATCATAGCAAATATCGCTGCTATATCTAATCCATACTCTTCAGCAAGTTTTTCCTTATGAACTTGTTTGACTTCATCCCCGTCAAACCAGCTAGAATATCCCCAGAAGTTTCCTTTTCCAAGTCTATTTTTTTCCTTCTTGACTTGACCAGCCTTACTTAAAGAAGTAAGAGCATTAGATATTTTAGCTATTACCTCAGATTTTTTACAATCTGATATCTTAGGATGATCTTCTAGTAGATCATCATAAATTTCCTCTGATGTACAAAGCCTTTCATAAGAACTTAAACTTCCAAGAACTTCATGCTTCCAGTTAAGTTTAGGAAGAGGAGCATACTTTTTTTCGTCTTTCACATCATCTATTGCATCTTCTCTATCTCTATCGTCTATTAATGTGATAGGAAGTTCAGGCTTTTTATCTCCAATCGTCTTACTTTCAGTAAATACATTAACCTGTCCAGTGAGTTTTAACAGCTCAGCCTCAAACGCCTCCTTCTTAATTTGGCGTTCCTTAATCTCTTTATCAAGAACACTAATTCTGTACTCTACAAATTCTCTATATACAGAAGGATCAACGCTATCATCTCCAATTAAATTACCCATAATCATTTGATTTAGAGTTATATTTACTTACCTTTGAAGCAATAAGAGCCGGTGCAGGGACTCTCCCCGCTTTACAACAGCGGAAGTTTACCGCCGGTCTTATCGCTAACAAAATTACCTCCTTGGTGTCTCGTAAACTCTTGGAGGTTTTTTTGTGCCCTAAAGCTTTACAAAGGTAGCAGGTCAAAAGATATAACAAAACAAAAAAGATAAAAAAGATAAGAAGTAACATTTTTTATTACTTTTTGCTTAAATATTAGGTGTTTAGTGGGACAAATCGTATCTTTATATCGTTAAAACAAAGAAACGATGGACTTCAAATCACTTCCCCAACTACTAGATCACTTCAAAGAAGAAAAGACGTGTATTGAGTACTACGAAAACATCCGTTGGGCTGGCAAGCCTGTTTGTCCTCATTGTGATGCTGAACATCCTTATGTTACTACTAGAGGCTATAAGTGTTCAAATAACGAATGTTACAAGAAGTTTACTGTAAAGGTTGGCACAATCTTCGAGAACTCTAAAATATCGTTAAGGACATGGTTTGCAGCTATTTGGCGATGTACAAATCACAAGAAAGGTATTAGTTCAGTTCAATTAAGTCTTGATCTTGGAATTACTCAAAAGACTGCTTGGTTTGTTCTTCATAGAGTTCGTGAAATGCTAAAAGATAAGTCTCCTAGAATGTTAGGTGAATATGGTATGGTAGAAGCGGACGAAGCATATATTGGACAACGTGAACAAACAAAACATTATTCTAAGAGACGTTCAGATGAAAATCCATCTCTTAGAAATGATGGTTCTCCTTATGTGGAAAAGAAGGTGATTGTTGGTATAATTGAAAGGAATGGAAAAGTAGTTCTTAAGCATGTCCCTAATGCTACTAAAAAGAATATGGTAGCTCTAATTGAAAAGCATGTTCCAAAGGGAGCTAAAATCTATACCGACGAAAGCAAGGTTTATAAGTCTTTAAAAAAGCACTACACACACGAGACTGTAAAACATGCTCTTTCTATCTATGTAGCTGGTGATGTTCACACTAATACTATTGAAAACTTCTGGAGCGTTCTTAAAAGAGGTCTCGTAGGCGTTTACCACCAAGTAAGTGAGAAGCACCTAGAAAGATACCTGGATGAATTTTCAGCAAGATTCAATACAAGGGACATTACAACTAGTGATAGGTTCCAGAACTTCCTTAAAGAGTCTGAAAGCTATCTAAGTCATAAAAGATTGATAGGAGTCAAATAAAAAGAGAGCCATCGAAAGATGGCTTTTTTGTTTAATAATGATGATTAATAACTATATTCATCATAAAAATTCATCGCATAATGGGAAAAATAGTCAAATCACCTAGAATTTCTATTAATAAGCTTGCTGATTATACCGATGCAAACTCAAGCAGAAGAAAGAAAATTATTGAAGAGTGTAAATACCCGGATGATGTAAGATTTCTTCAAACATGGTATAATGACGCAAAAAAGTATGTTGCAAAATATTGTACTACTGGATTTGATGTTGATATATTAGATAAGGGCATGAAAACTATAGCTGCAAAACCCGCCCTTGATCCAACATCTGTCACTAGAAATAAATCAAACGCTGAAGTACTTGCGTTACTTAAAAGTATTGAGTTCCCTGATTTATCTAATTTTAATGTCTATGTGTACAAAGGCGAAAATAAAAAATTAGAAATTAAAGGAGTGGATATAAGCGCTTATCCAGATATTATTATTGAGGGTGTTCACAGAAAAAATCCCATAGTAGGTGCTTTAAAATTTCAATATAGTAGCGGAAATCAACTAACCGAAGAACCAAGAAAATCTGTTAGTGCCCTCCTCGTTAAATTTCTACAAGACGAATACCCAAAGCATAAAGCCCACTTACCCCTTTGTTTGTCAATAGATATTCACCAACAAGGAATAACAGCCGCCCCAAAAACAATAATCTCTAGGTTTAATCAAATAGACGCATGTTGCGAAGAAATTGCAGATCGATGGGATAGCATATAGCAAATCATTTCAGCTATTGATTTCTCTTTATGACAATCCTTACATAAGGTTGCAAAATTTTCCAATCCACAGGCACTACCCCCTAAATGGACTGGTTTGATATGGTCAGCATGCCAATTATTAGTTATTTCTCCGCATGAACGACAAGCTCCACCGTCTCTTTCAAATATTTTTTCTCTAATGAATGAAGAGTCCCCTTTGACAAGGTAGTAAACCTCAAGTGCTTTAGACTGACAATACTTGGAAGCCCATTTTCTTTTCTTGTTGGACAAAATCTCACCGCAACCACATGCGCAAACACCATCAATTGACGGGAACAAATGGGCTATAGTTAGCCCTGTCTGATATCTTTGAGTGCTGTCAATCATAAAAATCGTAGGCTAGTTAATTGACTCTTGTAACACTCAGTGCAGTGTATATACAATTTATTAACAAACAACAAAACTACAAAGTTATTGCTGGCGGTTAATGAATTTTTGACGTGTGGCGCTATTACATGATGTGTAATATAGTTAGGGGTAGTCGCTCCGCTATTCATTGTCCACCCCTCTCCCCTTCCCAAAGCAGGGAGCCTTGTCCCTCTTTGTATATAGATGCCGAATTTATCGACTCTTGTCAGGTTGTCGGGCTAAACGAAGAAATAATAGACCTCACTATTTCGATTAGGAAAAAGGCGAAAATAAAGCTGCCTGATGCGATTAAAGCATCAACTTGTATCATACTTGATCTGACCCTAGTCACGAGAAATGAGGGCGATTTCGGTAAAATAGAAGGACTATCTTTGTTAAACCCCTGGACTTTGGCTTAAGACCAAAATCCAATCTATTTAACCCATATTCCGTCACACCCTCCAGTTGAGACAAGTTGCTAAATGATCCTTCCTTCATTGTTTTCGAAAGATGTACAAAAAATCTCATCAACGGCTTTCCAGCCGCTCCAGCCGCTTCAGCATGGGCGGATGAGAATAGTGCACAAATACATACCATGGGTGCGGAAACAAGTTGCTCAAGCTGTCAACCGACAGCTTTTTTAGTGCAGTGGCCAGCGGGCGAGCTTCATAAGTTTCTGCGGCGTAGGCATCTGCTTCAAACTCATTCTTCCTGCTTAACACGTTCATAAGAATGCCAAGAATTCTGGACACCGGGCTATACAAAATACCGAAAGCGAGCAAATTCAAGTGGATAGCAGTGATATCTCCGCCCATAGCAAAGCTGACTTGTGAATTAAAAATCAGCAGAGACAAAAGATAAAGCATTACGCCGGTTTGCAACACGCCCAGCACCAGTGAGCCGATGATGTGCTTCTTTTTGTAATGTCCCACTTCATGTGCCAGCACGGCCACCAGTTCCTCCTCGGTATGCTTTTCCAGCAGGGTATCGAAAAGCACAATCTTCTTCTTTTTACCTAGCCCAGAAAAATAAGCGTTGGCCTTAGACGACCTTTTGGAGCCATCGATCACAAAAATATTGGTCAATGGAAAATTGACGCCATGGCTGTATTTGGTAATGGCCTCCCGAAGGGGTCCATCGGCCAGCGGCGTAAGCTTATTGAACAGAGGCACAATAACTGATGTGTAGAAAAGGTTTGCCAAAAGCATGAATACCACCATTACCCCCCAGAAGTATATCCAGAAGTCCTTCCCTAAAAAGAGGATAAGAACGATGAGTATCCCTACAAGCAAGCCACCGAATATGATGGCGAGCAAGTATCCTTTTAACTTGTCGAGCACGAAGGTCTTCGGGGTGGTCTTATTAAAGCCGTACTTCTCCTCGATGACAAAAACGTTATACAGCTGAAAGGGTAAGGTCAACAGGTCGGAAGCAAAGTAAAGCACAGCAAAAAAAGAAAGCGCCAGCGTTACCTCATTGCCTGTGTAGGCCCGCAACCATCCGTCAATGATGCCGAACCCACCTGTTAGTAATAAGGCGAGCGTAGCAACAAACGAAATCACGGTCGTGATCGACGAAAACTTTTCTTTGTCTCTCTGATAGGCCAGCGATTTCTGGTATTTTTCTTCGTCGTAAATATCCTTAAACTGACTTGGCAAAGGCCTGTAGCTGCTCTTTCTATTGAGGTAAGAAAGTACTTCTTCTACTATAAAATCAAGCACAATGATCCCCAGAAGGATCCATAATATTGTCTGTTTTTCCATGGTGACAGCTCGTATAAAAACAAATAGTCAGAAAACGTCAAAGGTTAATACCCGAACTCATCGTTTGGAATAAACAGGCTTTCGCCGGCTAAGTCTTTGCGTTTTTCAGTCCGAATGTAAGAGATCAAATATCATTTAGAAAATAAATGGGATCGGGCAGCTCAGCTCTCTTACACTTCGGGGTGGCTTACGGGGATCATTCCAGCTAAACGAATAGATAATACTGATTTCATGCGCACCACCACTGCCAATCCCTAACCGGGAGAGCGTGTAATCGAAACTGTATCCAAAAGTGAAGTTGTTGTGCATCAGGCCCACCATGGCGATCAGCGCTTCATTATTAGGGAAGCCATTGAACTGTTTGATTGGGATGCCACGGTACCACAATCCGGTAATGAGTGGTTCAATCGTTACATAAGCTCCCAAATCCAGCTGGTCGTATAACCCTTGCTTCTTATAGTTGAATGTGGGAGAAATACTTCTTTCTTGCCCGCCGTCCGTTTTTCCACGCTTAAATGGCCCCACGGGTAAATCAAATTTGTATCCCCCATGCACTGAGAATCTGCGTTGCAGGATGCTTCCTCCATCGTTTTGATAGCTCTGATCGGGTCGGGTGATATTGAACAGCGACGCACCCAACCAAACCCGGTCATCGAAGATAATACCCCCGAGGCCTAGATCGAAGTATCTGTTGCTGGCACTGGCGGGAAAACTTTCCATCGTTACAGGCCGCACCAAACCGTTTTCGTCGAACTGATCTCCGAAAGTCAAATTATCGAAATTTAGATCCCTCGAAGTAAATGATCCTTGTATAGCCGGACGAAAAGTCCACTTGTAGTTTAGTCGCACCTGATAGGCATACTGAAGTGCTACCGAAGTTGACCTAAGCCCTTCAATCCCTTCTTTGTCGGTAGTAACGATTGCGCCAATGCTACTGTTGTAGTCCTCTAAATTGTAATCGAAAAAGGCTGAATAAGTCTCAAAACCGGCGCTGATACTGGGCCACTGATTACGGTAGTTAATGCCCGCCCTACCTCTTTGGTTAATACCCGCCAATCCAGGGTTGAGGTACAGCGGGGCAGCATAATACTGCGAGAACTGAGGGTCTTGCGCTTGTCCGTTGTTTGGAAAAAAAGAGATGACTACAAACCAAATGGGTATGACTATAGCCCAATTGATTGACTTTAAAATACCCATGTTCCTGTTTAACATCTCCCGCAAAATATTAAATTTAAAATCATTTATGAAATAGACACGGTATAAGGCATGACTAATCATCTCAATCTGCATTCAATATATTTGGCAAAAATTAGGTTGCCGTTTCGGCCTGGTCAATGATTACACCTTAAAATGGAATGACAATTTCACATTACAGACAACTATCATATACTAACTCACCTATCCAACGTTCTATTTTTCAACTGCAAACTTGCAGTTTAACCTGGAATAATCATCCATTAATCAATGGATCATTCTAACTTTACTTAGCAAAACTAAAACAACATGATTAACGATAGGTGTGTGAGAAAATTAGTTTTAAGTTGCTTTATTTTACTTCAGGTGAATTTTATTACGCTGGCACAGGACCTCACAGACCTGCACTGGCGCTTTGGAAACACCTCTCAGGCTCTTGATTTCAACAAAGGTGACTTTGAGCCTATCGTTATCGACGACCAGGCTACACCGTTCGGGCTTGGTGGCGGAGTAACGATTTCGGATCCTATAACAGGCGATTTATGGTTCTATACCGACGGCGCCAATGTCTACGACGGCTCGAACAGAGTCACTCCCGGCGGCGC
>TARA_R110002012_G_scaffold52891_2_pt1 | contig 73712 bp, 68 predicted proteins | sample TARA_R110002012 | Tara Oceans TARA_R110002012 (sample SAMEA4396515) | marine metagenome | biome: Westerlies Biome; feature: [DCM] deep chlorophyll maximum layer (ENVO:01000326); material: water (ENVO:00002006), including particulate matter (ENVO:01000060) such as... | depth 40 m
ACTCGAATCAGCTTCTAAAATCCATAATATCATATCAAACTAAATTGCATTATAATGAAAATCATCAAACCTCTTTTACTGATGTTTACAATAGCATTGGCAAACTGTGGCAATCCAAATCCCGAAAAAGCAGCAACTGCAGAACCCTCCGAGCCCGTTCAAGAGGAAAGGGAATTTTATCAGCTTAAAATCTATTCCTTTAGTACCGAAGAACAGGTCGCTACGGTGGACAATTACTTCAAAAATGCATTCATGCCCGCAGTAAAAAAACAGGGCATCGACAAAGTCGGAGTGTTTAAATCCCGACTATCCGAAACCGATACGGTACAGAAAATCTTTGTGCTGCTTCCCTTCAAAACTTTGGAGCAATTCAAAGAACTGGACAATCAGCTACTGGAAGACGAAACACATATCACAGCGGGCAGCGAATACATTAATGCGAATTACGATCACCCACCGTATACTCGTATTCAATCCATCCTTTTACAGGCCTTTCCCGATATGCCAACGATGAAAGTTCCCGATTTGGACGGCCCAAGGTCTGAACGGATTTACGAATTGCGCAGCTACGAATCTTCTACGGAAAAATACTATCGCAACAAAGTAGATATGTTCAATGCAGGTGGGGAGGTGAAGCTTTTTGAGCGTTTGGACTTTAATGCCGTGTTTTATGGCGAAGTACTTTCAGGAACCAAAATGCCCAATTTAATGTATATGACCACCCACGCAGATATGGCTACGAGAGAAAAAAATTGGGAAGCCTTTGTAGATTCACCAGAATGGAAGGAACTCATTGCCATGCCCAAGTACGAGAACAATATGTCGCATATTGATATGTGGTTCTTATACCCCACCGAGTATTCGGATTATTGATGATCTACCTCAACCTTTTAATAAATGATCGAATTCTTATACTTTACCAGTAAAACCTGTGGGGTCTGCAAAGTGCTAAAACCGAAGTTGCTGGAAGCCATACGGGAAAACTTTCCAAAAGTGAACATCCGCGTGGTGGATGTAGAGGAGGAGGTTGAATTTACAGGACAATCCATGGTGTTTACCTTGCCCGTGGGCATCCTCAAGGCAAACGGCAAGGAAATGCACCGCTTTGTACGAAGCTTTTCGGTGTATGAGGTGTTGGAGAAAATAAAACGGTTCAGTGATAATTAACCGCTTTGACGGGGTTGAAGCAACTGTATGTTTTTGATGAATCACTCAGCTTTAACTTGTTAATCGTTGTATATTAGTGGACTAACCACCAACCTATTAAACAATGAAAAAAACAACACTGCTCCTAGCCATTCTTCTATTTGCATCACCAATAGTTTTAGCACAAAAAACAAAAGCCAAGCAACTGGACGCCATGATCCAAAAAGGCATGACTGATTGGGAAATCCCAGGATTGGTCACTGTAGTGGTAAAAGATGGCGAAACCGTGTTTCAAAAAGCCTACGGTGTTAAAAATTTGGAAAGCAAAGCCCCTGTGGATGAGCACACGCTCTTTACTATGGCCAGCACCACCAAGGCCATTGTTTGCCAAGCTCTGGGTATTTTGGTGGATCAAGGCAAATTGAACTGGACGGACAAAGTCCGTGAACACCTGCCCTATTTTAAACTTTCCGACGCCTATCTTACCGAAGAGGCTCGTATACAGGATTTACTAACCCATAATCTCGGGATCGAACAAGCTGATTTGCTTTGGGCCATTGATAGTGTTTCCACCAAGGAAACACTAAATAGATTCGCCTTTTCACAAAAAACCTATCCGGTCCGGGCAGGATTTGATTATAACAATATAATGTATGCCGCAGCAGGGGAAGTGATTGAAGCGGTAAGCGGCCAACATTGGACAGAATTTGTTGCTGAAAATATTTTCAAGCCTGTCGGTATGCACGATGCCGTGGCAAAATCCGCCGATATTTTTAAGAAAGGAAACTATACAACACCATATCTCAACGATTTGGATGATGGGATTGTCCAGGTAGATTACAATCTTTCGGACCAAATCGGTGCCGCGGGCATGATCTGGTCCAGTATGTCCGATGTTACCAATTACCTCAAGTATTTGGTGAATGATGGTGTGGTCGGAAATGACACTATTTTATCCAAAAACACCTTCGATTATCTTTTTAAACCACATGCATTTGTAACCGATGCCAGCTTCTACCCCACACAACAATTAACCAATCCAAATTGGAAAACCTATGGTTTGGGGTGGTTTCAGCACGATTACCGCGGTGAAAAACTCGACTTTCATACAGGCAGTATCGGTGGTTTGATTGCTATTTGCGGGATAATCAGGGATAAGAATGTGGCCGTTTATGTATTTGCCAACATGGACCATGCAGAATTACGGCATGCCATACTGTATAAATCCATGGACCTTTTTGTTTTTGATGATGACAGTAGGAATTGGCACGAAGAAGTGTTTGAACTTTATTCCAAGTTTAAGGAGCAGGAAAAAGACTATTATCGGAAACTACGGGATGAAAAGGTGCCAGATACAAAAACAACATTACCTCTTGAAAAGTACGAAGGCGAATATAGCCACCCTATGCTGGGCAAGGCCACCGTAAAAAATACAGTCGCGGGATTAATCATAAATTTCAATGATTTTTTGATGTTGCCCATCCAGCATTGGCATTACGACACCTTTATGTCTACAAAAGAAAATCCTTACCGTGCACAAATAGATTTTAATTTTAAAATTGGCACTGATGCCACCGTAAAGTCTTTTGATGCTTTTGACGAAACCTTTACAAAACAAAATTAAAAAAGGCACCGATCGGTGCCTTTTTCATTCCTTTTCATAGTGTAAAAATCAATTGCCAAAACTATTGGCCAATCGTGGTTTTTGACTTTTGCTCCCCATAAACAAATCCGTAAGCGGTTTAAAGTGTCGCTTCCACTGGTAGGGAGCAAAGTCAAACCACAATTTAACTTCTTGGACGTTGTCCTGCTCAATCGTAAAACCATCTTCAATGGTAAAATCCAGACGGTCGAACGAATTGGCGGATTCTTCTATCCCATCCTTATAAATAAACTGGTTGCCCCAACCTGCTACGTAAAAACGTATTGTCTTGTATCTGCCTTCGGGCAAAGAAAGTACACTTTTGGAGCGTATAAAGTTTCCAGAAGCAATACCCTTAAGGGTTACCGGGTTCTGACCGGGAAAATCTATAATAAAGTGTTCATTACCGTGCTCGTCAATTGCTGAGAATTTGGTAATGTTAAGTGCCATTTCAGAAACATTGAGCGACCTGGCCATCTCATTTTTCAAAATCAATTCGGCCTCTTTGGTATGTGCGCCATACCTGCCCACCATTACACTTGGGGTATAATAGGGTGTAGACCATATCGTTGGATAAATATTTGTTGTTTTCATAGCTCTTGTATATCTAAAGTTATACGGGTACAAAGTTGAGGTTGTTTTACTGTCCCTACGTCCAATAGATTATCCAGTTTATGTACTCAATTAACCTAAAATCCACTTTTTAAGATTTTTTTAGGGTAAAATGACACAATATCGATTGCTGTACAGAATACAATGCTATCTTTCTTTAATATGAAAGTGAACTATATATTTTTGTTGCTTGCACTGGTTGCGGAAATCATAGGGACCATTGGTGGCTTCGGCTCTTCGGTGTTTTTTGTACCCTTGGGCAATTTTTATTTTGATTTTTACTCTGTCCTTGGAATGACGGCCATCTTCCACCTTTCCAGTAACATCAGCAAAATTTTTCTCTTTAAAAAGGGATTGGACAAAAAACTGTTGCTTCACATCGGAGTGCCATCTGTCCTTTTTGTAATCATTGGTGGATTTCTGTCCAAAGTAGCCGATACTGTCGCCCTTGAAATTATTTTGGGAGCGTTTTTGGTGGTATTTAGTTTGTTGTTTTTGATCAAAAGTGAAATCATCGTACTTCCCAACAAAAAAAATTCCATTATTGGGGGAGCCTTATCGGGGTTCTCCGCAGGGCTTTTGGGAACAGGAGGTGCGATACGAGGACTTACCATGGCTGCCTTCAATTTGGAGAAAAGTGCTTTTATTGCCACATCGGCCTTTATCGATTTTATGATTGATTTCTCCCGAACCTTCGTCTATTACGGTAATGGCTATATTGGAAAGCAAGAGTTAATGTATCTGCCGTTTTTATTTGCCATTGGTTTGGTGGGCACCTATTTGGGAAAAAAGATATTGCATTACATCCCACAGGAAAAGTTCCGTAAACTCAGTCTGATTTTTATCTTACTCATCGGACTGGCTACGATCACCAAATTGGCCTTCGATTATTGGGGCTGATCTTCTTCGTAGTTTCCTCCAATTTTGTCCAACACCTTTAAAAAAGTTTCAAATTCTGATGCTTCCACATCTTTAATGGCCAATTTTCGTAATGCCAGGGCACTTGGCAGGGTAAGGTCCAGAATTTCCTGTCCCTTTGGGGTCAACTCCAATTTAAAGCGCTTTTGGTCACCATCAAAACGAGTTTTTGAAATCCAACCTTTGCGCTCCAGTCCCGCGATCACCCTTGAGGTTGTGGCCCTATTCCGAAAGTTTTCGTCCACGATGTCGCGCTGACTTGCATGATCGCCCAACTGATAAATCTGATGGAGAATCACCCATTGCTCAATGGTCGTATCCACACCAAGCTCATCAAACTTGCGTAAATACGCTTTTTGAATCTTACGGAGCACCAAATCCAAATGGAACCCCATCCCTTGTATTTCATCTATACGATTGAGCATTTTTTTTAAGAATTGTCACAAAAATAGGGATTCCCGATTTTCCAAACACCTTTAAAACAATAGAGGTCAATTTTAACTCAAATTTCTGTTGCGAAAACCGTCTTGGTGTCTCAAATTTATTATTTTTGTTGTTGATGCAACAAAATAGAACTGAACAATAAAATCATAAAATATTATGGAGACGTCAACACTTCAAAAAAAATCCAATACTTCCGAAGATTTTATGCCCATCAATGGGACCGACTACATCGAATTGTATGTAGGGAATTCCAAACAAGCGGCACACTTTTACAAAACCGCCTTTGGTTTTCAGTCGTACGCACAAGCTGGCTTGGAAACTGGATTAAAAGACCGTGAGAGCTATGTGGTGGTTCAGGATAAAATACGATTGGTACTTACTTCTCCCCTTAAAAGTGGAACAGAGATCGGAAAACATATCGATAAACACGGCGATGGGGTAAAAGTGGTAGCCCTTTGGGTAGATGATGCCACCCTAGCCTACAACAACGCGATGGAACGAGGCGCCACATCTTATATGGAGCCTAAGGTTGAAGAAGACAAAAACGGAAAAGTGGTACGTTCCGGAATTTACACCTATGGGGAGACCGTTCACATTTTTGTGGAACGCAAAGATTACAATGGAACCTTTTTACCGGGCTTCAAAAAATGGGAAACTCCTGATTATAACCCTGAACCTGCTGGCCTAAAATTTGTAGACCACATGGTTGGTAATGTTGGATGGAACAAAATGAACCATTGGGTAAAGTTCTACGAAGACGTTATGGGATTTAAAAATATCCTCTCTTTTGATGACAATGATATCTCCACCGACTATACCGCGTTGATGAGCAAGGTAATGAGCAACGGGAACGGACGCATCAAATTCCCGATCAATGAACCTGCCAAAGGCAAGAAAAAGTCACAGGTGGAAGAATATTTGGATTTTTATGAGGATGAAGGCGTACAACACATTGCCGTTGCCACAGATGACATCATTAAAACCGTTCGTGATTTAAGAAGTCGTGGCGTCGAATTCTTAAGAGTTCCGGCAACGTATTACGATGCCGTTACCGATCGTGTAGGCGAAATTGATGAAGATATCGCCCCGTTAAAAGAACTGGGCATCTTGGTAGACCGTGATGATGAAGGATACTTATTGCAGATTTTTACAAAGCCTGTAGAGCCCAGACCAACAATGTTCTTTGAAATTATCCAAAGAAAAGGCGCACAATCGTTTGGAAAAGGTAACTTTAAAGCATTGTTCGAAGCCATAGAGCGAGAGCAAGAGCTTCGAGGCACACTGCATTAATCATAGTTATGAGTGAAGAGTGTTGAGTTATGAATCCTTTTAACTCTGAACTCTGAACTCCTAACTCTAAATAGAGAAAAATGCCTATTTATCATAAACTCGGAAAAATTCCGCCAAAGCGGCATACCCAATTCGAGAAACCTAGTGGCGGGCTATATTACGAACAGCTCTTTGGCACTATCGGTTTTGATGGGATGTCCTCACTTTCATACCACGTTCACAGACCTACACAGGTCAAGAAGATAGGGAAAGCCTTGGAGGCAAGCCCAAAAATTGCCGTAGAAAAGAACATCACCAGCCGAAAATTTATTGGTTTTGATGTGGTACCCAAAGATGATTTCTTGGAAGCGCGCGAACCCTTATTGGTGAACAACGATGTTCACGTAGGTTTGGCCGCGCCAAGAAAATCGTTGACCGAATATTTTTATAAAAATGCCGATGCGGACGAAATGCTCTTTATCCACAAAGGCTCAGGAACCTTAAAAACCTTTTTGGGAAACATTCCTTTTGAATATGGGGATTATCTCATCATTCCACGAGGGATGATTTACCAAATAGAATTTGATACGGAGGATAACCGTATTCTCTTTGCAGAATCCTTCCATCCAATTTATACCCCAAAACGGTATCGCAACTGGTTCGGACAGCTTTTGGAGCACTCCCCTTTCTGTGAGCGCGACTATAAATTGCCACAAGATCTTCAAACCTTTGATGAAAAAGGCGAATTTTTGATGAAAATCAAAAAACAGGGTATGTTGCACCAACTCGTTTACGCCACACATCCTTTTGATGTGGTGGGATGGGACGGTTACAATTTCCCTTACGGATTTTCCATCCACAATTTTGAACCAATTACGGGACGTGTGCACCAACCGCCACCTGTACATCAGACATTTGAAACCGGTGCGTTTGTGGTCTGTTCGTTCTGCCCAAGGATTTACGATTATCATCCCAAGGCCATTCCCGCGCCCTATAACCATTCCAATATAGATTCGGATGAGGTACTGTATTATGTGGATGGTGATTTTATGAGTCGTACAGGAATTGGACCAGGATATATTTCGTTACATCCAGCTGGTATTCCTCACGGACCGCACCCCGGCACTTACGAAGCTAGTATCGGTAAAAAAGGTACAGAGGAATTGGCGGTGATGATAGACACCTTCAAACCCTTGCAGATTACCGAGAATGCACTTAAGATTGACGATGGCAAGTACTATAAATCGTGGTTGGAATAAAATAAATTCATTACGGCCTTCTGCCATTTCGAGCGCAGTCGAGAAAAGAAGGCCTAAGTATTGCTCTCGACTGCGCTCGAGCTGACATATTAACCATCAGATGATTATAGAAATACCTGAAAACTCAGATTTTTCGATTCACAATATTCCCTTCGGGATTTTTTCCACCAAGGATAGAAGTCCGAGGGTAGGCGTTGCCGTTGGCGAACATATTTTAGATTTGGCCGCTGTGGCCGAATTAGATGTGTTCGATTTCAATACGGCTTTACTGGAAAAAGACACCTTGAATGATTTTATTTCCCTCGGGAAGGAAATCACCACTCGGGTACGCAAAAAGATTCAGTATTGGCTAAAGGATGATGATTCCGTTTTGGCCGGAAAGCCAGAGCTCTTCGTGAAGCAGTCCGAGGCCCAAATGCATATGCCTGTTGCTGTGGGCGACTATACCGATTTTTATTCCAGTTTGGAACACGCCACCAATATTGGGAAAATGTTCCGGGACCCGGAAAATGCCCTTTTACCCAATTGGAAACATATTCCTGTGGGCTATCATGGCAGGGCGAGTTCCATTATTGTAAGCGGACAGCCCATCTATCGACCCAAGGGTCAGACCATGCCCAATGGTGGAGAAGCTCCCGTTTTTGGTCCTACGCGACGTTTGGATTTTGAACTGGAAATGGGATTCATTTGCGGAAAAGAGACGCCATTGGGCGAATCTATTTCTACAAAAGATGCCGAGGATTATATCTTCGGGCTGGTATTGTTCAACGATTGGTCGGCTAGGGATATCCAAAAATGGGAATATGTGCCGCTTGGCCCTTTTTTGGCCAAGAATTTTGCCTCGTCAATTTCTCCGTGGGTGGTGACTTTAGAAGCGCTGGAACCCTTCAAACTGGCAGGTCCCAAACAAGAACCTGAAGTGTTGCCTTATTTGCAATTTGAGGGCGACAAGAATTATGACATCAATTTAGAAGTTGACATCACACCAGAAAAAGGTGAGAAAACCACCGTTTGCTTTAGTAATTTTAAACATATGTACTGGAACATGACCCAACAATTGGCGCATCACACGGTAAATGGATGCAACATCAATATTGGGGATATGATGGCTTCCGGAACCATTTCAGGCAAGGAAGAAAACAGTTTTGGCTCTATGTTGGAATTGTCCTGGGGAGGTACAAAACCTATCAAACTAAAAGATGGAAGCGAACGCAAATTCATTGAAGACGGCGATACGGTGACGATGAAAGGTTACGCACAAAATGGCGATATTAGAGTCGGATTTGGCGAAGTGACCACTACAGTGTTGCCAGCTAAAGAATGAATACAATTTCAGATGTCACATTGAGCGCAGTCGAAATGTGATCTGAAGTTTAACCATATCTCGACTGCGCTCGATATGACAAAACAAAATCAATCTTAATGATCAAAACCATAGACCCAACTACAATACCACAACCAGAACTGTACAGTATTTTATCAACCGCAGTGGCACCAAGACCGATTTGCTTTGCAAGCACGGTGGATGCCGAAGGCAAGGTAAACCTGAGTCCGTACAGTTTTTTCAACGTCTTCAGTTCCAATCCGCCTGTGATGGTATTTTCCCCAACGAGAAGCGGCAGGGACAATTCCTTAAAACATACGCATCAAAATGTGGTGGAAGTGCCCGAGGTGGTCATTAATGTGGTGAACCACAAAATGGCGGAGCAGATGTCGCTCTCCAGTACGGCGTACGATAAAGGCGTAAACGAATTTGTAAAAGCTGGTTTTACCGAAGTACCCAGCGTGAAGGTAAAACCGCCACGGGTGGGCGAGGCACCCGTATCTTTTGAATGCACGGTTTTGGAAGTAGTGGAAATTGCACAAACCCCAGGAGCAGGAAACTTAATCATCGCTCAAGTGGATATGATTCACATCAATGACGAATACCTAACGGATGGTGTCCTAGATACCGAAAAATTGGACTTGGTGGGCCGTATGGGTGGCAATTGGTACATCCGAGCCATTAAAGAATCCCTGTTTGAGATTCCAAAGCCCATCCGTACCCACGGCATTGGCGTGGATGCTTTGCCCAAGGGCATTAGAGAAAGTGATATACTTACAGGAAACAATTTAGGGCGATTGGGAAATTTGGAGCAATTACCTTCCCCAAAAGACATTGAAACCATTATTGAGGCCGAGGGAATACAAGATAAATCCAAAACCGAACTGCACACCTTGGCCAAACAGCTCTTGGAAAATGGGAATACCGAAAAGGCGATGGCCTATTTATTGTTCGGGGAAAATATGTAGTACGAAAATGTCCATTTTTGCTAAATATGGACATTTTATATATTTTTGAATAATCATTAATAGGTTTGTCATGAACATCAGTTTCACAAAAAAACAGGAAGAATATATTGCTCAACAAGTTGCGACTGGAGAATATCAGAACAATAGCGAAGTTATTCGCGACGCTTTACGTTTGCATAAAGTGTATAGGGAAAAGGTCATTAATGATCTCAGAAATGAGATAGAGAAAGGTTGGAATGCACCTGACAGCCCAAGAACCATGGAGGAAATCATTGCAGCAAAAAAGAATGGATGACAGCCAGCTACGTTCTATCCCAAGAAGCAGATAATGATATCGAGGGTATTTTCGAATATGGCGAACTCAAATTCGGCACTTCCCAAGCCATTGAATATTTAATCGGCATGAACAGTCACTTCGAAGTGATAGCCAAAAATCCAACTATTGGAATAGAAAGAAAGGAAATCAAGAATGAATTGTTCAGTTTCCCCTATAAATCACACGTAATATTCTATCGTAAGATGCACGGATATGTACGTATCATCCGAGTCATATACGGAGGAAGGGATTTAATAAAAATCTTGACTTGATGTCAAATGAAAAAATGAAAAAAAACATAACATCCATTTTCAAACCCCATTTAGTACCCAAAGAGGTGTATAAAGGCGGAAAAAACATTCCACCATCAAACAAAAAAATTTACAAATTGTCATCCAACGAGAATCCGTTGGGTGCATCACCAAAAGCGGTTGCCGCTATGAAAGCAGCGCTGGACAACATCGATACCTACCCCGACCAGACCGATATCCGTTTACGCGAAGCCTTGGTCCAAGATTTTGACGGTCAGTTGAACGCTGACCAATTCTTGTGCGGGAATAGCGGTTCGGAGGTTATCGATATGCTGCTTCGAGCTTTTATCAACGAAGGGGACGAGGTTATTTTTTCCAACCCTTGCTTTCTACCCTACTCCGTTTTTTCCAGATGGTACGGTGCCAGCCAAGTTGATATTCCCCTATTAGCCCCTAACTACGATTTGGATGTGGAAGGTATCTTGAACGCTATCACAGAGAAGACCAAAATCATTTTCTTGACCAGTCCCAACAATCCTACGGGGACGTATATTCCAAAAGTAGTGATGGACGATTTTATGGCGCGTGTTCCCAAAAACATTGTGGTGGTGTTTGATGAGGTCTACCGCCACTTTGCCGATGCAGAAGATTATGTTACCGCATTGCCTTATGTATTGGAAGGTTACAATGTGGTTGGGCTCAACAGTTTTTCCAAAACCTACGGATTGGCAGGACAGCGCATTGGGTACGGCTATACTACAGCCACCATTGCCAATTATGTACGTTTGATTCATAAGCCTTTTTTACTTCCATTGACTTCCATTGAAGCTGCCATTGGGGCATTAAACGATACCGAGTTTATCGAAGAAACCGTAAAAACCGTTTTGGAAGGCAGAACTTTTATTGCCAAAGTATTTGATGAACTAGGTATTACATATTGGCCAAGTCAAGCGAACTTTTTCATCATTGACCCACCATTCCCCGAAATGGAGTTCACGGACAAAATGATGGAAGAGGGTATTATGGTCCGACCTGTTTCGCAGTTTGGCGCTCCTGGAAAAGTACGTATTACCATAGGTAATAAAGAGGCGAATGAGGCATTGGTTAAAGCGCTCAGGAAAATAACTGCTAAATAAAATGGAAATGTCAGTTCGAGTTTTTTCCTTTAGGAAAAAGTATCGAGAACTGGATTCTCACCAGTAAAATTTTGATTCTCGATACAATTTTCTTCGTTTCACTTCAAAAATCACTCGAATTGACGAATTTATTAAAATGGATTCCGCATCACGCTTCGACTTCGCTCAGGATGACACTTCGGTGTTAATCCCGTCAAGCTGAATTTATTCAACAACTCATCTAATTCTTGCCTAAAAATTCAATCAGATTCCGACTTATGCTTCGACTTCGCTCAGCATCCGTGAGAAATGACAAGGATTACAACACAAACCGATAGGTAGCTTTCAATAAAAAAATATTTTGTGGTTTTTGACCAAAAATGTTGTCGCCCAAACTGGACAACAGTCCATTGGTCGGGTCGCCATTCCTTGACACATCTTGCGACCATACCAAGAATATTTCTGAACCTGGAATGTACTCCCATCGGATGACCAAATTGGAACGGAACTGCACAAAGGAAAAGTCTGGATTGTCAAAACTAAAATCGGTTATACCATCCAAATCTTCATCAATGGTGTAGGTACCCTCGGAAAGTTCAGTCTGTTCAGGAGTGTATTGCACAAATCGGTCCTCAAAAGTTTTGGCCAAAGGGTCGGTAATGTTTTTGAAACTGGAATAGCGTCCTCTCGAAATAAAGGGTTGTCCCCAATACTGAATGGTCAAATTGGGGTTGATGGTATAGTTTAAACGCACCGACATACTCAAGGTACGCTGATTAATTTCCCCGTTCAGGTAGCGCGGCGAACCATTGACATTATCAAAATTATCAATATACTGTAATTTATCGTGATTGATATCCAAAGAAGGGAATACGGAAATCCGTAATGCATTTAAGGGCTGATAAACAAACCCTCCTTCCATATAATAGCTTTTTATGGAGTTGTCCAGCGCTTTTCTACCATTGTGAAAAAATGAGAATCGCAATTTCCTCCTGTAATCCGTATTGATACTGTTCCAAAAGCTCACCCAGGGCGATTGTCGCAATCTTGGGCCACCTCGCAAGGCAAAATTGGAATACTCGATAGGGGCAAAATTGAACCCGATATTGGTGTTCCAATTGTCCTTCCAGTTTTGCCAGCTATTGGTATTGAACTGCAAATAATTATGATTTCCCATAAAATCCCAAGCCGTCCAATGGTTATAATTAATGCCCACTCGCCTAAAGGTACTGTCCGGCTTTAAGGTTTGATAGCCTATCCAAGTATAATGCCGTACATCGTCAGCCTGACGCTGAAACCCGATATCGTTGAGCTCCAATTCGGGCGATCGCCAAGTAGCTCCGGACTCGAAGCGCCAATGTCCATTGCCTATCTTTCCAATTTGCACGTTGCCCCCAGTTCCTGTCAATGATGTTCTAGTGGTGTCCACGGCGACGTGGTCTGCCCCCACCCTATCGAACAAATGGGTGATGGATTCTTGGGTATTGGTGATGGCTTCTTCGCTCCCGCGCACATGGCTCAAAGTAATGTTGCCGCCAACATACCAATCCCGGTTGGCCCATTGGTGTTTAAAATCAAATCCACCGGTGTAGGCTGCACTATGCAAAAAATTGAGTTGTTCTGGTAAGTTTTCACGGTTCGTGGCCGTAAAAATGCCCCCGATATACGAATTTCGTTCATTAAAGTCCTTTTGCAACCTCCCTACAAAGTAATTGGTCAGGGGTTCTACCATTTCCGTTCGGGTATCCCCATTACCATTTAATATGGTTGCGGTTCGCTGAGCGGTGACGCTCTCGAGTACGCCAATGGCCCATCCGTCTTTGGTCTTACCACTGAACTTTGCCGCACCAATAATTGGGGTATTATCAGGTTGATCTACAAACTCCCCGTCCAAAGTATTTGGGTAACCTTGGGGACTACGCCCAATTCTACGGGAATAAAAAATATTGTCCGAACCAAACGTATTACCGGCTTGGGATTGCGATACACTGAAATCAAAAATGTTTTTGTTCTCCACAAAAAATGGACGCCGCTCTTGAAAAAATATCTGAAAACCGTCCAACGCAATGGCAGATGGGTCGGCATCCACCTGTCCAAAATCGGGATTGACGGTCAAATCCAAAGTCAGGTCGTTGGTGATTCCTATTTTGGCATCCAGTCCTGCCGTGATGTTACTTTCACTTCCATCCCTAAAGGGATTCCCTTCCTCTGCCTCGTAGGTTTCGGTTTTTGCCACTGTATAGGGCTGAATTTCCAATTGTTTTTGAGGTTCAATCTTTTTTAGACCGTGGAGCTCCCCGAACTCGCTTACCCAACCGGGCTGGTCTACTGGTTTGCGTTGCCACACGGAGCGTTCTTCATTTCTAAAAAAGCGTCTTGTGGACTGAAAACCCCAAACTTGTTCTTCTGCACTACCAAATTTCAATTGACTTAAGGGGATACGAAGTTCCGCGGTCCACCCCTTATCATCAACATGGGCCTTAGCATACCAAATAGGGTTCCAGCTCGAATCCCAATTATTGCCATTGTTGGATATAAACTCATCACCTTTTACTCCTGCTGCTGTAATGGTAAAAGAAAATGCAGTACGTTTATCAAAATAGCTATCTATATTGAATTCTATCCAGTCACCATCAAAACCATCCCTTCGGGACAATCGTTTTACAATTTCATCGGGTTCGGAATCGTAACAGCGCACACCTATATATAGGTTCTTGCTATCGTATAGTATTTTAAACTTGGTTTGGTGGCTGGGCGGGGTGTTCTCATCGGGCTGCCATTCAATATAATCACCGCCCCATTCTACAAGATTCCATGCCTCATCTTCCAAAATACCGTTAATGGTTGGAGCGGCATATTCCCCCAAAGCTTTGGTGGTATATTTTTTTTTGATGACGACCTCTGTGGAGTCTTGGGCTTGAAGGTTATAAACAAAGAAAAGACTAAAGAAAACCAGGACTAAGTTTCTCACGGATTCGTTTTTTGATTAGATAGATGTATTAAAGACCTGTGAAAATGGCAAGAGTTACAGTCGACGTTTTTTTTAATCTTTTTTTAACATTTTCAACAAGCTATATTGTAGGACCTTTATAAAGCCTCCAATTGGAATTTAAAAAAGTGGAAAAATATTCCCGATCAACCGTTTGTAATTCAATCTAATAATTGTACATTTGCAGCCCGTTATTCGGGATAGGTTATTAAATCAATAATATTCGAGAAGTGGATACATTAAGTTATAAAACTATTTCCGCCAATAAATCTACTGTTGACAAACAATGGTTATTGGTTGATGCTGAAGGACAGACCTTAGGAAGATTGGCGTCTAAAGTAGCCAAAATACTTAGAGGGAAATATAAGACCAACTTTACCCCCCATGTTGATTGTGGAGACAATGTCATTGTCATCAATGCTGAAAAAATCGATATGTCAGGCAACAAGTGGGATGAGAAAGAATATCTAAGATATACCGGTTATCCAGGTGGGCAACGTTCCGCTTCTGCTAGAGAAGTGTTGGAAAAACATCCCGAGCGCATTATCGAAGGTTCTGTAAAAGGAATGCTTCCAAAAAACAAACTTGGAGCTGACTTGTTCAGAAACCTTAAAGTATATGCAGGTGCTGAGCACGGGCAAGAAGCGCAAAAACCAAAAGCTATAAACTTAAACGACTACAAATAATGGAAGTGGTTCATAAGATAGGTAGAAGAAAAACCGCTGTGGCAAGAGTATATGTTTCCGAAGGATCTGGAAACATCACAGTAAACAAAAGAGATCTTAACGATTACTTTACCACTGGTACATTGCAGTACAAAGTGAGACAGCCTTTCACTTTAACTGAAACCGATGGCAATTACGATGTGAAAGTAAATGTCTTCGGTGGTGGAATCACAGGTCAGGCAGAAGCTGTTCGTTTGGCTTTGTCCAGGGCAATGTGCGAAATAGACGCAGAAAACAGGGCGGTTCTTAAACCAGAAGGTTTATTGACTAGAGACCCAAGAATGGTGGAAAGAAAGAAATTCGGTCAGAAGAAAGCCCGTAAGAAATTCCAATTCTCCAAACGTTAATATACTTTGGGTGCTACGGCATTCAATTATAGATAAGTTCATTGAAAACCCTGAAATTATGTACTATACTTTCAGGGTTAAATTTTTAACCAAGTTGTCGTTGTTCTAAAAAGGATAATGTAATCGACTTTTTGGAAACTAGTTTAGCATCTAAATGGGTTGGGCGAACAAAATTTTGTGACCACCAACACATTGCTACTACAACGGAACGTAAACTAAGTACAAGAAATGGCAAGTAAAATTGAAGTAAAAGACTTACTGGAAGCAGGTGTGCATTTTGGGCACCTAACAAGAAAGTGGAATCCGAACATGGCTCCTTACATCTACATGGAGCGTAACGGAATCCACGTAATCAACCTCTACAAAACGGTTGCAAAACTTGACGAAGCCAATGAAGCTCTCAAGAAAATTGCATCATCAGGAAGAAAAATCCTATTTGTAGCCACAAAAAAGCAAGCAAAGGACATTGTCGCGGACAAAGTATCCAAAGTGAACATGCCGTACATCACAGAAAGATGGCCAGGTGGTATGTTGACCAACTTTGTTACCATTCGTAAAGCTGTCAAGAAAATGGCTGCTATCGACCGCATGAAGAAAGACGGTACCTTCAACACGCTTTCCAAAAAAGAAAGATTGCAAGTAGACCGTTTGCGTGCCAAGTTGGACAAGAACTTAGGTTCTATTGCCGATATGACCCGTTTGCCAGGTGCACTTTTCATCGTTGACACCATGCGCGAGCACATCGCAGTAAAAGAAGCTCAAAAATTGAACATTCCAATTTTTGCGATGGTTGATACCAACTCCGACCCTCGCGATGTTGACTATGCCATCCCATCCAATGATGATGCCGGTAAATCCATTGAAATCATTATGGAATCAGTAACCCAAGCAGTTGCTGAAGGTTTGGAAGAGCGCAAGAGCGAGAAAACTGGCGAAAAAGACAAAGAAGAAGCTAAAGCTGCCAAAACAGAAGAAGCCTCTAAAAAAGAGGAGAAAAAAGCTGAGGCCGCTCCAAAAAAGGAAGAAAAAGCCGCTGAAGAAAAGCCCGCAAAAAAAGCGGAGTCCGCTCCAACCAAAGAAGAGAAACCTGCTGAGGAAAAGCCTGCAAAAAAAGAAGCTAAAGCAAAACCTGACGACCTTACCAAGATTGAAGGCGTTGGGCCTAAAGCCGCCGAAGCTCTTATTGCCAGCGGAGTAAAAACTTACGCCGAACTTGCCGATGCAGATGCCGAAAAAGTTAAGGAAATCTTGACCGAGTCCAGTTCAACTTTAGCTCACTTGGACCCAACATCTTGGCCAAAACAAGCAAAAATGGCTGCCGAAGGAAAGTGGGACGAACTTAAAGAATGGCAAGATAGTGTTAAAGGAGGAGTTGAATAACCCTACTGATTTAACATTGTCCTAAACAAAAACACTTGCATAGTGTTTTACTTTACGTAAAATTTAAAAAGAAAAGAAAATGGCAAAGATTACCGCCGCAGAAGTAAATAAATTAAGAAAGGCCACTGGAGCTGGAATGATGGATTGCAAAAAAGCTTTGGTTGAAGCCGAAGGCGATTTCGATCAAGCAATCGAGATCCTTAGAAAAAAAGGCCAAAAAGTTGCTGCAAAAAGAGCTGACAGAGAATCATCTGAAGGTGCAGCCATTGCAAAAGTGAATGATGACAACACACAAGGTATAGTTATCTCCTTGAACTGTGAAACAGACTTTGTTGCCAAAAACGACACCTTTGTAAAACTTGCAACGGATTTAGCCGATTTAGCACTAGGTTACGACAACAAAGAAGACTTTCTTGCTGCTTCCTTTGGGGGAATGACCGTGGCAGAGAAATTAACAGAGCAAACCGGTGTTATCGGTGAGAAAATCGAAATCGGTAGCTTCGAGAAATTGAACGCTTCTTTCGTAGGATCATACATCCACGCAGGAAACAAGATTGCCACTTTGGTAGGTTTGTCCGCCAATGTTGATGGTGCTGCCGAAGCTGCAAAAGACGTAGCTATGCAAGCAGCTGCCATGAATCCTGTTGCATTGGACGAAGAAGGGGTTGATCAATCCATTATCGATAAGGAAATCGAAATTGCAAAAGATCAATTGCGTGAAGAAGGTAAGCCTGAGGAAATGTTGGACAAAATCGCTCAAGGTAAATTGAAGCGCTTCTTTAAAGACAACACTTTGGTGAACCAGGCTTTCATTAAAGACAGCAAACAAAGTGTTGCCCAATATGTGAAGTCTGTAGATTCCAGCTTGGAAGTTACAGGTTTCTCAAGAGTAGCATTGGGTTAATTCACCACAACAATAAATTCAGAAAACCGCTTCCCGACCGAAGCGGTTTTTTTATGTTCCTATCAAACCCATAATTCTTCATTTCCCGTAAATAATTTTGATTATTTTTGTCCGGACTTCAAGAAACTCTCAATGCATTACAAAAGAATTTTATTAAAATTAAGTGGAGAAGCCTTAATGGGCGAACAACAATATGGTATCGATGCCAAGCGATTGGACGAATATGCCGAAGAAATACAAGCTGTTATTGAAAAGGGTGTTGAAGTAGCCATTGTAATCGGTGGAGGAAACATTTTTAGAGGTCTCGCCGGCGCTAGCCAAGGTATGGACAGGGTCCAAGGAGACCACATGGGAATGTTGGCCACGGTAATCAATGGATTGGCATTGCAGAGCGCCCTAGAAATAAAAGGAGTACAAACAAGATTGCAATCGGCCATCAAAATAAATGAGGTCGCGGAGCCATTTATCCGAAGGAGAGCCATCCGGCATTTGGAAAAAGGAAGAGTCGTCATCTTTGGCGGTGGAACGGGAAACCCTTATTTCACAACGGATTCTGCCGCAGTATTGAGAGCCATCGAAATAAAAGCAGATGTAATTTTAAAAGGAACCCGTGTTGACGGCATTTACACATCTGACCCGGAAAAAGATAAAAACGCCACTAAATTCGATTCCATTTCCTTTAACGAAGTACTTTCCAAAGGACTTAAGGTGATGGATACAACAGCGTTCACATTGAGTCAGGAAAATGAGCTGCCCATTGTGGTGTTTGATATGAACACACGAGGTAATTTGATGAAAATAGTTTCCGGAGAAAATATCGGAACCGTGGTCAATGTTTAAATTGACGAGCACTTTGGTTTTAGTTTTTTAAATTTGAAAGTTATGGACGAAGACGTAAAATTTATTCTTGATAGTACAAAAGAAAGCATGGAAGCAAGTATTGAACACTTGCAAAAAGCATTGACCAAAATTAGGGCCGGTAAAGCAAGTCCCATGATGCTGTCCACCGTTATGGTGGATTACTATGGGTCACAGACCCCGCTTTCCCAAGTATCCAACATTAATACTCCCGATGCACGAACCCTTTCCGTACAGCCATGGGAAAAAAACTTGTTGGCCGATATTGAAACTGCCATAACAAATGCCAATTTGGGCTTTAACCCCATGAACAATGGTGAAATGGTAATCATTAACGTACCACCGTTAACGGAAGAAAGAAGAATACAATTGACCAAGCAGGCCAAAGCGGAAGCCGAAGATGCCAAGGTGAGCATCCGCAGTGCTAGACAGGATGCCAACAAAGAATTAAAAGCGTTGGATATTTCCGAGGACCTTTTAAAGAACGCCGAAGTCGATGTACAAGAATTGACCGACACCTATAGCGATAAAGTTGATGACATATTGACCCACAAAGAGGCCGAAATAATGAAGGTGTAAAACTTCGATTTTGACCGGATTCTTTCCTAGGAACACAACATATCATTTTCTACCTTTGCGGCCAACAAAACCCATATGGTAGCAAAGCTCACTAAAGGATTTTGGCCCAAGGTCGCAGGAATCATACTCCGCAATAGAATACTTATTCTTTTGGGGGTTGCTGCCTTTACTGTTTTCCTTGCTATGCAATGGAAAAATATGCGGTTTTCCAATACGGAAGCCAATATCCTCCCTGACGACCATCCAGCCAGTATTCAGTACAATGCGTTTACCAAAATATTTGGAGAAGAGGGCAATGCCATAGTCTTGGCCATTAGGGATTCTGCATTGTTCACCCCAAAAAACTTTAACCAATGGAACACACTGAGCAAGCAGCTCGATGCTTTTCCCGAGGTTGAATATGTTATTTCGTTGGAGAACCTAAAGGAGCTAATCAAGGACAACGATACCCAAACGTTCTCCATGGAACCTCTAATAACTACTCCTCCAACGACCAAAACCGAAATAGATTCGCTGACAAACCACCTTTTCAAAGAACTTCCTTTCTACGATAATCTGGTATACAACGCTAAAAGCGGCACCATCCAAACCGTTGTTTATCTTGACAAAGATATTATGAACACGGCGGTAAGAAACGAGTTTATACTCAATGACCTTGCTGAGCTTGTAGAAGATTTTGAGCAAGAGACCGGAATGGATGTCCGTATTTCCGGAATGCCTTACATACGCACCTGGAACACCAAATCCATTGTTGATGAAATCGGTCTTTTTATCGTAGGTGCACTTTTGGTCACCTCTATTATTTTCTTCTTTTTCTTTAGAAGTTTCAGAGCTACTTTCATCTCTATGTGCGTAGTGATCATAGGGGTAATGTGGGCCTTTGGGATACTGGGCCTCTTAAAGTACGAAATTACGATACTTACCGCTTTGATCCCCCCCTTGATCATTGTAATCGGCATACCCAACTGTATTTTTTTGATCAACAAATATCAGCAAGAGGTCAAAAAACATGGAAACCAAGCATTATCGTTACAACGGGTAATCTCAAAGATTGGTAATGCCACTTTAATGACGAACATTACCACTGCTTCTGGTTTTGCCACCTTCATAATTTTGGACAGTGACCTGCTCAAAGAGTTTGGTATCGTCGCTTCCATCAACATTGTTGGAATATTTATCTTATCCCTCTTGATCATACCCATCATTTACAGCTTTATGCCGCTTCCAAAGACCAAGCACTTAAAGCACTTGAACAAAAAATGGATGGACATTTTTGTAAACTGGATGGAAAATATGGTGAGAAACCATAGGATTGCGGTTTACATTACCACAGTGGCCGTCTTGGTACTGAGCATTATCGGAATTTACCAAATGCGTATTACGGGAAGTAGGATTGAAGACCTCCCTAAGAAAAGTCACTTTTACAAGGACATCCAGTTTTTTGAAGCTGAATTTGATGGTATTATGCCTATGGAAATCGTAGTGGATACCAAACGTAAAAATGGGGTAATTAAACCTGCCACCTTAAAACGAATGGACGGATTGGGGACCGTAATCGATGAAATTCCGGAACTCTCGAGACCCATTTCCGTTGTTGATTTGGTAAAGTATTCCAAACAGGCTTTTTACAACGGAATACCTAAATACTATCAACTGCCCACCAGCCAAGAGAACACATTTATAATGAATGCCGTTCAAAAATCGTCCACTGACGGAACAGATCTTTTGCAAAGCTTTGTGGACAGTACTGGCCAAACAGCCCGCTTAACGACCTATATGCGCGATGTAAAAATCGACCGAATGGAAGAGATTGAAAAGGACCTGCAAGAAGCTATTGCAAAACAGTTTCCATCGGAGCGATACGATGTTTTTATGACGGGAAAAGCCCTTTTGTTCCTAAAAGGTACGAAGTACTTGGTCAAAAACCTGTTGTTGTCCCTAGCATTGGCCATAGGCTTGATCTCGCTTTTCATGGCCTACCTGTTCCGATCCTATAAAATGGTCATCATTTCCCTAGTGCCGAACTTATTGCCATTGGTTATTACCGCTGGGGTCATGGGCTATTTGGGCGTACCCATTAAACCATCCACCATACTTGTATTCAGTATTGCCTTTGGTATATCGGTAGATGATACGATTCACTTTTTGGCCAAATACCGCCAAGAACTTACAGCCAATCGTTGGCATATTAAAAAATCGGTGTATGCAGCTCTAAGAGAAACCGGGGTAAGTATGTTCTACACTTCCATCGTTTTGTTTTTCGGATTTTCCGTCTTCATCATCTCCAGTTTTGGAGGAACCAAGGCATTGGGCGGATTGGTTTCGGCCACTTTGTTGTTCGCCATGTTGTCCAATTTGATCTTGTTACCATCACTACTGCTGTCCTTGGAAAGAAGTATTGCCAACAAACAGGTGCTTAAAAAACCTCAAATCGATATTTTACCTCAGGACGAAGACAACCTCAAGGACAAATAGTGTCCGCCATCGATATAAATTAGAGCTTTCCATTGCCATCGTTTTTTATCAAAAACCTATCTTTACCAATTAAATTAAGATAGTTTTAGAATGATGTCTTATTCCATAAAAGAATTGCTGGAAAAGCAACCCGTAGGAGATTCCGTTGAAGTAAATGGATGGGTAAAAACATTTAGAAGCAACCGATTTATCGCATTGAACGATGGGTCGACCATACATAACCTGCAATGTGTCGTAGATTTTGAAAATTTGGACGAAGGATTGCTCAAACAAATTTCAAGCGGTGCCGCACTAAAAGTCACCGGAACTTTGGAAGAAAGCCAAGGCCGGGGACAACGTGTGGAAATACAAGCAACGGATATTTTTGTGCACGGTACCGCAGACCCGGAAACCTACCCTATTCAACCCAAAAAGCACTCGTTGGAGTTTTTGAGGGAAAAGGCACACCTTAGGGTGCGCACCAACACCTTTTCCGCGGTAATGCGGGTTAGGTCGGTACTTTCGTTTGCGGTTCACAGCTATTTTCAGCAAAACGGGTTTTATTATATGCACGCACCCATTATTACGGGTTCCGATGCCGAGGGAGCGGGAGAAATGTTCCGCGTATCCACTTTGGACCCCAAGAATCCACCACTAAATGACTCTGGGGATGTAGATTATTCCGAGGACTTTTTTGGAAAAGAGACCAACCTGACCGTATCAGGTCAGTTGGAAGCAGAAACCTACGCCATGGGACTGGGCAAAGTGTACACTTTTGGACCCACTTTCCGAGCAGAGAACTCCAACACATCACGTCACTTAGCAGAATTCTGGATGATTGAGCCGGAAATGGCTTTCTTTGATCTGGATGCCAATATGGACCTTGCCGAGGATTTTATCAAATACATCATCCAATACGTTCTGGACCATTGCCAAGACGACTTACAATTCTTGGAGAAACGTTTGTTGGATGAAGAAAAGACCAAGCCACAAACCGAGCGCTCCGAAATGGCTTTGATCGAAAAGTTGAAATTTGTAGTAGAGAACAATTTCAAAAGGGTATCTTACACAGAGGCCATTGATATTTTAAAGAACAGCAAGCCGAACAAAAAGAAAAAGTTCCAGTTCCCTATTGACGAATGGGGAGCGGACCTACAAAGTGAGCACGAACGTTTCTTGGTAGAAAAGCACTTTAAATGCCCAGTGATTCTTTTTGATTACCCAGCAAACATCAAGGCATTTTACATGCGCTTGAACGAAGATGGCAAAACCGTACGTGCCATGGACGTGCTTTTCCCCGGTATTGGCGAAATCGTGGGAGGATCCCAACGGGAAGAACGCCTGGATGTACTGGAACAAAAAATAAAGGAACTGGACATTGATGCCAAAGAACTATGGTGGTACCTCGATTTAAGAAAGTTTGGTACGGCGGTGCACAGCGGTTTTGGATTAGGTTTTGAGCGTATGGTACAATTTGCCACGGGAATGGGGAACATCAGGGACGTTATCCCTTACCCTAGAACTCCGCAAAATGCCGAGTTTTAATTTGATTTTGTTATTTTAAGAAAGTAAGATTGTAAATCATCAATCCGTATGCTGAAACAACATCTACAGTTTAAGCTTTCCCAAAAACTGTCTCCGCAGCAGATTCAGCTCATGAAGCTTATTCAATTGCCCACACAGGCTTTTGAACAACGATTGAAGCAAGAGCTAGAGGAAAACCCTGCATTGGAGAGCGGCAAGGAGGAAAGCGATGCTCTGGATGACATGTATGAGGATACCTACGATGATTCGGCGGACAATGAGAACATTGACACCGAAGAAATCAATATTGATGATTACTTGAGCGATGATGAAATTCCGGATTACCGCACCCAAGCCAACAACTATAGTGCAGACGATGAGGACAAAAGGGTGCCCTATGCCGCAGGAACATCGTTCAACCAATATTTGATCAACCAACTGAACACGACTTACCTTGATGATCAGGAATGGGCCATTGCCGAGTTTTTGGTAGGCAGTGTGGATGAAAGCGGTTACATCCGAAGACCACTCCCAGACATTATGGACGACCTCGCCTTTACTCAAAACATTTACGTGGAGGAAGATAAAATCGAGGAAGTTCTAAAAATAGTCCAAGATTTGGACCCACCAGGTGTGGCCGCACGTTCATTGGACGAGTGTTTGATCATTCAATTAAAGCGTAAAGAACAAAAGCCTTCGGTTGAGCTGGCCATTAACATTCTGGAAAGGTCTTTTGATCATTTTACCAAAAAACATTACTCCAAACTTATACAAAAGCACCATATTTCTGAGGAAGAGCTAAAATCCGCAATCTCTGAAATCGAAAAACTCAATCCCAAACCAGGAGGCTCTTATGCCGGGAACACCCGTATAATCGAGCATATTGTTCCCGATTTTTCCATAAAGATCGTCGATGGTGAACTGGAACTTACCCTAAATGGAAGAAATGCCCCGGAGCTTCATGTTTCCAAAGATTACAGCAATATGCTGGAAGGCTATAAAAACGCCAAGGAAAAGACCAAATCACAGAAGGATACGGTAATGTTCATCAAACAAAAATTGGATGCCGCCAAGTGGTTTATAGATGCCATTAGGCAACGTCAGCAGACGCTCTTTATCACGATGAGTACTATCATGGAATATCAAAAGGAATATTTTATGACCGGGGACGAACGAAAATTACGGCCCATGATCTTAAAGGACATTGCCGATAAAATAGATATGGATGTTTCCACGGTTTCGCGTGTTGCCAACAGCAAATATGTGGATACACCTTATGGCACCAAACTGATAAAAGATTTCTTCTCTGAATCCATGAAAAACGAACAAGGGGAAGATGTATCGACCAGAGAAATTAAAAAGATATTGGAGACCGTTATTCGTGATGAAGAGAAAAAGAAACCACTCACGGATGCCAAACTGGCCAAAATCCTAAAAGATCGAGGCTACCCCATAGCTCGCCGAACCGTGGCCAAATATCGGGAGCAACTAGGCATACCTGTAGCAAGGTTAAGAAAAGAAATTTAATGCGGCACGTATACCACATTATCTCCTACCTCTTTCACCCGTTGTTCATACCGATTGGAGGTACGATAGTGTATTTTATGGTGGCACCCTACAGCACCTTGGAGACCCAAAGCGGGAACATACTTCCCATTTTTATACTTACTGTGATAATTCCGATCATCTTTTTTTTGATACTAAAGAATCTGGGGATTATCAGCTCCATATTTCTACCGACCGTCCAAGAACGCAAATACCCGCTTTTTATAAGTTGTATCATCTTTTTGATGATATTGATCAAAGTAATCCCCAATAACTACGTACACGAGCTCTTTTACTATTTTACCGGGCTTTTAACAGCGACATGTGCAACGCTGATTTTACTCTTCTTCAAGTTTAAGACGAGTATGCACTTGTTGGGCATGGGAAGCATCTTGACTTTTATGGTTGCCTTGAGTATTCATTTTGAAATTAATATTACCATTGCCATAAGCTTGTTCACGCTCTTCACGGGGCTGGTGGCCACTTCTAGATTATACCTTAAGGCCCACACTAAAAACGAGTTGCTGATTGGCTTCCTTTTGGGGTCCTGCTCTCAATTGATTATTTTGAAATATTGGCTATAGGATATAGAAAATCAACCCAATCCGCAAAACCCTAAAGTCCAACGGCACCCCATTTAAGATGGTATTGTCCTTAAGCAAGGGATTTAAGCTATAATAGGTATGGATGTTCCAGGTGTTGAATCCAAAATTGAGCATCAAGCCATATTGAAAGGCTTCAATATCATCGTTGGAAAATGAACTATTACCGTTGTCTGTCACCAATTTTGATCTACCTGAAAACACATAGCCCAATTTTGCACCGGCATATATCCTCCAAAACGAATAATCATCGGCCGTAGAGGTTCGCCATCTGATTTCAAAAGGAAGCTCTATGGAATGTGTTTCAAACTTGCTTCGATTGAAATCGGAGTCCGCCAGAATTTGATATTGGTTTCCATTGGCTCCCTCCGCAGCACCCATATTTGTATAATAGGAATTTGCCGCATAACCTAAGCCAAGGCCAATCCCAAAATTACGTCTTTCGTTCAAAGGGATATCCTTTATGAACCCAGCTTGCAGGTTATAGGAAAAGTTACGTTGACCAACACCCTCCGGAGTATCGAATAAAATATTATACCCCACCCCAACATAAAACTGATCCTCCAAATAACGATTGTCCCATGGTTGTATACTATCTACCGTGGTTTGGCCCAAAACTGGTACCCAAACCACCAAACACAATACAATGATTATTAATTGATGTACTAAACGAATCATGTGACAATTTAAAACAAAAAACGCCCCAAATTAAAAATTTGGGGCGTTTCCCACTAAATCTAAGCTATTGCCTACTGTAGATTGTTAAAAGCGTCACCTTCATAAGTGGTATAATTCACTTTAAGGGCGTTCACTTCTCGCAATTGTTGCTTAATGTCGGTAATAAGGCCCATATTGGCATCCTTATCCACCTTCAAAGCAGTAGTCAATACGTTTTGAAGTTCTTGCGGTTTATTTGCACGTTCTGCCAAAATAAATGAACCAACTTCGTCCACATTGGCAAATTTGTCATTCAATTGAATTTTTGGTTCTGTACCAAAAACCTTTTGATATTCTTGAGTAGGTGTTCCTACATAAATATAAATAACACGATCCTTCTTTTCGAGCTTCTTGATTTCGGAAGCGTTGGGAAGGGTATTGGCAACCATTAGAGAACTATCTTTCATCGTGGTCACGGTCATAAAGAAGAATAGTAGCATGAAAACGATATCAGGCAACGAAGCTGTTGACACCGCTGGCAAATCTCCTTCCTTCTTTTTGGTAAACTTAGCCATATTGAATAGTTTTTAATCGGTTGTTGTTTCTGCCTCGGAAAGTTTTTGTGGGAACATATCCTGGATACGCTTCACCTTTTCTTTCAATTCGTCTCTTACACTTGATGGTGTCTCAGGATTCAGATATTCCGCCTCCATTTTTGTAAAGTCTCTACCATACAAGCGTTGTGCTTCACGGTTACGCAAGTCATTGTATGCACCTACCAATTCGTTCTGAACGGTAATATACGTGCTGTACTTGGTTTCCCTATCATTCTTTAACGAGATAATGGCTTTGGTTGGGTTATCTGATGACGAAGGGTCTTTTTTACCTTTACAGTAAGTACAGGTACCATCTGCACCGTTCTCCAAAAAGGCGGTGGCAGCTTCCCTCAAATCTTTCATTTCCATCAAATTATCTTCAACCAAAAGTTGTCCATTTCTGTTGATGTTAACCGTAAAAATGTTCTTCTGCTTTATAATAACATCCTGATCTGGCGGCTCAATCGGCGGTAACATACGATCCAAACCTGCATCTGTTTCTATGGTGGTGGTCACCAAGAAAAAGATTAGTAGGAGGAAAGCGATATCCGCCATGGAACCGGCATTTACTTCCGGTGCTCCTTTTCTTCTAGGCATAATTCAACTTTTTTTTACTTAACAAACATTCTTTTCAAACCTGGTACTATCATTAAAATAACCGCAATTACGGTCAGGATAAAAAATACATTCAATCCCATTCCAATGTTTTTCACAGTTGCCTCGGTGGTCTCAACGCCTCTTTCGGACATTGTTTCCACCACGGACATATTATCGGATGAAAGCCCGTAAGATATAGCCACGATTATGGCCAATCCGCCAATGGCGAACAGTGCTTTCTTAATGCTACCCTTAGTGGTGAACAATTTTGCCAATCCAAATACTAATGAGGTGATTACCGCAATAGCCAGTAGGATGTACATAATTATGAACATAAAGTTCATTGCTCCACTGTTGATGGCACTTGGATCATCGGCAGACGGCAGGGAGAACCAAAGAACGGCAGCAACCAATCCGATGACGATGAGTAATATTTTTACTATTTTATTCATGATTCTCGATAGTTTTTGATTCGTAATTATTTCTTATGGGCAGCCAACATGTCAATCAATGCAATTGAGCTGTCTTCCATGTCATTTACGATACTATCGATTTTAGCAATAATATAGTTGTAGAAAATCTGAAGGATAATCGCAGTGATCAAACCAAATACGGTTGTCAACAACGCCACCTGAATATCCCCTGCAATCAAGGAAGCACTTAAGTTACCTACAGCTGCAATTTTCTGGAAGGCCGCGATCATACCGATTACCGTACCCATAAATCCAAGCATGGGAGCAATAGCGATAAACAAAGACAACCAAGAAACGTTTTTCTCCAATTGACCCATTTGCACACCACCGTATGCGACTACAGCTTTCTCAGCAGACTCGATTCCTTCATCAACCCTATCCAAACCTTGGTAGTAGATAGAAGCAACAGGTCCTTTTGTGTTTCTACAAACTTCTTTGGCAGCTTCAACACCACCGGAAGCCAATGCGTCCTCAACTTGTTGCTTCAACTTAGTGGAATTTGTAGTTGCCAAATTCAAATAAATGATTCTTTCGATGGCTACAGCCAATCCCAAGATCAAACAAAGAAGTACGATACCCATAAAGGCAGGGCCACCTTGTATAAATTGTTCTTTCAAAACTTGGGTGAAACCTTTGCTGGCTTCAGCTTCTTCTTGCAACATTGCTGCAGATGCAGTTGTAGTTCCCATCACAAACATTCCGGCAGCAGCCAGAGTAAAGGATATTTTTTTCATTTTACTTAAACTTAAATTTAGTTAGTTAATAATATAAAGATATAAAAATTTTACAATTGAAAAACTAAAATACCTTGCAGAGAGGAAGGGATTCGAACCCTCGATGCACTTTTGGTGCATACACACTTTCCAGGCGTGCGCCTTCGACCACTCGGCCACCTCTCTATTATTCCATTTAGGCCGACCAATAAACAAAAAAATAATTAGTTATAGAAATTTGAGGCGTTAATTTTACACCATTTCACCACGGAGTGGTGTCTCAAAAATAGTCTTGAACAATTTGGGCGGAACGCCCGTCCCCAATAGGTACATTGCTTTTGTTATGGCCGCTTCGGTTGTAATATCCTTTCCGTTAACCAGTTGCATCTCCTTGAGCTTTTCACTGGTTTCATAATGCCCCATAAAAACACTCCCGCCTGAGCACTGGGTTACGTTAATTATATGCAATCCTTTTTCCAAGGCAATTTTTATCGCATTCAAAAACCATTCGTCCATCGGAGCGTTTCCTGCACCGTATGTTTCCAAAATAAGCGCCTTTAAATCGGGAATGTTCAATACTGATTGCAACACATTTTGATTTATCCCGGGAAACAATTTTAAAATCGCCACCCGATTATCCATCTTTTTATGTACCTGAAGTGACTTGTTTTTGGTCACTTTTTTGATCAAATAATTATGATGTACATTTAAATGCACACCAGACTCCACCAAAGGTGGATAGTTTAGAGAGTTAAATGCTTCAAAATGTTCAGCATTTATCTTGGTCGTTCGATTGGCCCTGTACAATTTGTACTCAAAATACAAACCTACCTCTTGCACCACAGGTTTTCCTTTTTTCTGAAGCGCCGCAATCTCTATGGAAGTGATCAAGTTCTCCTTGGCATCGGTGCGCAAATCTCCAATGGGCAATTGCGAACCGGTAAAAATTACCGGCTTTTCAAGGTTTTCCAACATAAAACTCAATGCCGATGCAGAATAACTCATCGTGTCGCTACCATGCAGTACCACAAAACCATCATTATCTTGGTAATGTTCTTCAATAATCGACGCAATCACCGCCCAATAACCGGGGTTCATATTGGAGGAATCGATAGGGTCTTCGAATGAAATACCTCTCAGGTTACAGTCCAATTGCTTCAGCTCTGGGATATTTTTGACGAGTTCCTCAAAATTGAAGGCCTTGAGTGCACCCGTTTTGTAATCCTTTACCATCCCGATGGTTCCCCCGGTATAAATTAACAGTATGTTGGTTTTCTTTTTCATACAATCAGATTCCGAATATTTTTTTGGAGTTTTCGGTAGTGATAGCAGCAATTTTTTCTTCAGGTATGCTATATATGGAGGAAAGCTTTTCCAATACCTTTACTATATAGGAGCTTTCGTTTCGTTTACCGCGATAAGGCGCCGGTGCCAAATAGGGTGCATCGGTTTCCAAAACTATGTGTTCTAAGTCGATTTGGTTCAAAAATTTATCGATTTTGCCATTTTTAAAGGTAGCTACGCCCCCAATGCCCAATTTCATATTGTAGGACATAGCTTGATGGGCCTGTTCCAAAGTTCCCGTAAAACAATGAAAGATTCCGAACAGGTCATCTCCCTTTTCTTGCTCCAATACTTCGAAAACCTCATCAAAAGCATCACGACAATGAATCACGATCGGCAATCGATGCTTTTTCGCCAATTGAATCTGTTGAGCAAACGCTTCTTGTTGTTCTTTTAAAAAGGTTTTGTCCCAATACAGATCCACCCCAATTTCACCCACGGCGTAGAATTTCTTCTTGGCCAACCACCCTTCCACATGCGCCAGTTCATCCTTATAATTTTCTTTTACGTGGGTGGGATGCAAACCCATCATCAAAAAAACATTGTCAGGATAATTGGATTCCAAATCTAGCATGGATTGCGTATACGTGGAATCGATAGCTGGTATAAAAAAACGTTCCACTCCTGCATTCAGGGCACGTTGCATCATTTCACTTCTATCCTCATCAAAGGCCTCACTATATAAATGGGTATGGGTATCGGTTATAATCATATCGCAAAAATAGGCTTATCTTAGATGTCCCAAAACTTTGTTTCTAAATTATACCATAGATGCTTCGACTGCGCTCAGCATGACATCTCCAAATTAACAATATGGCATCACTCAAAAAATTACTCAAATCCAAAGACTACATTAAAATACCTTTGGCATTTACCGAAACCAACCACTTTGAACTCGTAGCAACCATCAATGGGGTTACGGGAAAGTTTATCTTGGACACGGGCGCATCCAACACTTGTGTGGGGATGGACAAAATCGAGTTTTTTGAAATGGCTTCCGAGGCTACGGACATTAAAGCTGCTGGAGCCGGCGCCACCGAAATGGAAACTCTGATCTCCAACAAAAACAAAATCCAGATCGGGGATTGGAAAAAGCAAAAGCAGAAAGTGGTCCTTTTTGACCTTACCCACGTGAACCAAGCTTTGATTGCACATAATGCATTGCCCGTAGATGGCATTATCGGTGCCGATATACTTAAAAAAGCCAAGGCCGTAATCGACTACAATAAAAAATGCCTCTACTTAAAAAAGTAAAGGCATTTTCCAGTTGGATATCCTCAATGTTTGTTGGGTAAAACCGTCAGTTCGAGTTTTTTCCTAAAGAAAAAGTATCGAGAACAAGGTTTTTCCAATCTGATTCTCGATACATTTTTTTGATCAATGTATCAAAAAAACACTCGAATTGACAAATTATTGCCTAAATCAGTAATTTATAAACCTCTCGATTGCACTTCGACTTCGCTCAGTAACCACACTCGAGGTGACATTATCTTATAGTTCCAACGCTTTTTTCACGTTGCCGTCCATCAACAATTCTTCTGGACTTTCCAATGCTTCCTTCACCGCCACCAAGAACCCGACGGATTCTTTACCATCGATAATTCTGTGGTCATAAGAAAGTGCAACGTACATTACCGGTGCAATGGCAATCGCTCCATCTCTAACAATGGCACGTTCCACAATATTGTGCATCCCCAAAATTGCACTTTGCGGTGGGTTGATGATCGGAGTGGACAACATGGAACCGAATACCCCCCCATTAGTAATGGTAAAGGTACCTCCCGTCATTTCATCCACGGTGATTTCACCTTCCCTGGCACGGATAGCCAAACGTTTTACTTCGGATTCGATTCCTCTGAACGTCAAGTTCTCCGCATTTCGGATAACGGGAACCATCAAACCTTTAGGTCCAGAAACCGCAATACTGATGTCACAGAAATCATAGGTGATCATTTCCTTGCCATCGATCATAGAATTTACGGAGGGGTACATTTCCAATGCCCTAATCACCGCCTTGGTGAAGAATGACATAAATCCGAGACTTACCCCATGCTTTTCTTTGAACTGTTCTTTGTATTCTTTACGTAAGTCAAAGATGGCGGACATGTCCACTTCGTTGAAGGTGGTCAGCATCGCGGTCTCGTTCTTTGCCGAAACCAATCGCTCGGCCACTTTTCTGCGCAACATCGACAATTTGGAACGGCTTTCACCGCGATTGCCCCCTGTTGGTGTTCCCATAGCAGGTTTTGCCTTTACGGCATCATCCTTGGTGATACGCCCATCTTTTCCACTACCGGAAACCGATGATGGCTCAATCCCTTTTTCGTCCAATATTTTCTTTGCCGCTGGTGATGGCGTCCCAGAAGCATAGCTTTCCTTTTTGGGCTCCTCTTTCTTAGGTGCTTCTTTTTTAGGTTCTTCCTTTTTTGGCTCTTCTTTTTTACCGGATGAGCTTGATGAACCTTCGGGTTTTTCAGCACTTGTATCGATGAGGCAAACCACCTCGCCAACGGCTACGGCGTCCCCCACTTCGGCCTTAAGGGTAATAATTCCGCTCTCCTCGGCCGGAAGCTCCAAAGTTGCCTTGTCCGAATCAACTTCGGCTATGGCTTGGTCTTTCTCTACATAGTCACCATCCTCTACCAACCAATCGGCAATTTCAACCTCTGTAATGGATTCCCCTGGTGAGGGAACTTTCATTTCTAAAACCATTCTGTTATAGTTTATACTTGAATTATCTTAATTTCATATTATCCTTGCTCTTGTCAAAAACGTAGTCCAACACCTCGGCATGACGTCTTTTTGAGCGCACGGCACTACCTGCTGCCGGAGCGCCATAAAATCTGCGGGATGCCACCCTAAATTGTTTGGCCTCGTCCAAATGCATCAGCATATGGCTCCAAGCCCCCATGTTCCGTGGTTCTTCTTGGGCCCAAACAATATCGTCGGCATTCTTGTATTTTTTAATAATGCTTCGTATTTCCTTTACTGGTAACGGGAACAATTGTTCCAAACGCACCAAGGCCACATCATCTCTTTTCAGCTCTTCTTTCTTATCCAAAAGATCATAATAGAATTTGCCGGTACAGAACACCAATGTTTTCACTTTGGTCGCTTTGGCCTCGGCATCGTCAATAAGCATTTGGAAACTTCCCTCGGCCATTTCTTCCTTGGTGGAAACCACCTTGGGGTGCCTCAACAAACTTTTGGGAGTAAACACCACCAATGGCTTACGGAACTTGGCTTTCATTTGTCTGCGGAAGAGATGGAACAAGTTAGCGGGAGTGGTTACATCCGCTACGAACATATTGTCCTTCGCACAAAGTTGCAAGTATCTTTCCATACGAGCTGATGAGTGTTCTGCTCCTTGACCTTCATAACCGTGAGGCAACAAGAGCACCAACCCGTTCTGCAATTTCCATTTGTCTTCTGCAGAAGATAAATATTGATCGATGATAATTTGGGCTCCATTACTGAAATCCCCAAACTGTGCCTCCCAGATGGTCAATGTATTTGGACTTGCCATGGCGTATCCATAATCAAATCCCATTACGGCGTATTCTGATAGCAGCGAGTTGTAAATATGGAACTTTCCGTTTTGGTTATCTCCCATTTCGTTCAACAATACTACTTCTTCCTCGTGCATTTCGGTTTTGATGACGGCGTGTCTGTGCGAAAAGGTTCCTCGTTCCACATCTTGTCCTGTCATACGAACATCGTAACCTTCTTCGATCAACGATCCATAGGCCAAAAGTTCACCCATGGCCCAATCGAGCTTGTTGTCCTCAAAATACATTTTGTGGCGACCTTCCACCAATCGCACCAATTTTCTCAGAAACTTTTTATCCTCCGGAAGCTTGGTAATGCTTTTGGCTACTTCATCCAATTTTTTGAGGTCGTAAGAAGTATCCATAGGTTTCAACATCACCTCTTCGGTAACTTGTTCAAAACCTTCCCACTCATCTTTCATGAAAGGGGTAATTCTGGTCTTCTCTATTTTACGGGAATCCATAAGATTCTCCTCAAGATCGTTCTTATATTTTTCTTCGAGCTCCTTTACGTAGTTCTCGTCAATAACGCCTTCTGCTATCAACTTCTCTGCGTAGATATCACGAGGGTTCTTGTGCTTGGAGATGGATTTGTACAAAAGTGGCTGGGTAAACTTGGGTTCATCACCTTCGTTATGACCGTACTTTCTATACCCCAACAAATCCAAGAAAATATCACGCTTGTAGCGCATTCTGTATTCCAACGCGAAGGTGGTGGCGTGCACCACGGCTTCGGCATCATCAGCATTCACATGCAATACGGGAGATAGGGTTACTTTCCCGACGTCGGTACAATAGGTGGACGATCTGGCATCCAAATAGTTGGTGGTAAATCCGATTTGGTTGTTCACTACGATATGTATGGTTCCACCTGTGTTATAACCATCCAAACGGGCCATTTGAATCACTTCGTAAACCACACCTTGTGCGGCAAAAGCGGCATCGCCATGAATTAAAATCGGAAGTACTTCGGAGATTTCATCACTGTGATCGCGATCTTGTTTTGCTCTTGAAATTCCCTCAACAATGGAGTTCACCGTTTCCAAATGCGATGGGTTCGGGGCAATGTTCATATTGACCATTTTCCCAGAATCGGTCTCTCGTTTGGAGGTCCATCCCAAGTGATATTTTACGTCACCATCAAAAATGGTTTCTTCGTAATCCTTTCCATCAAACTCGCTGAAAATATCTTTTGGCGATTTTCCGAAGATATTGGTCAAAACGTTCAAACGACCTCTGTGGGCCATCCCCACCACAAATTGCTTCACGCCTTTGTCCGCAGCTTTTTCAACAATTACATCCAAAGCGGGAATCAACGACTCCCCTCCTTCCAACGAGAACCGTTTTTGCCCCACATATTTGGTGTGCAAAAAGTTTTCGAAAGAAACGGCCTCGTTCAACTTTCTGAGGATGTTCTTTTTCTCGTCCGCGGTATAATTGGGATGATTATCGTTCTTGTTGAGCCAATCCTGAATCCATTGGATGCGTTCCGGGGTTCGGATGTACATGTACTCCACCCCAATGGCATCGCAATAGATACTTTCCAGGTGACTGATGATTTTCTTGAGGGATGCCGGGCCTATGCCCAGTATCTTTCCTGCATCAAAAACCGTATCCAAGTCCTCTTGGTTAAGGCCAAAGTTATCAATGTCCAAGGTAGGGGTATACTTCCGCCTTTCCCTTACTGGATTGGTTTCGGTAAAGAGGTGTCCACGGGAACGGTAGCCATCGATAAGGCGAATAACCTGGAACTCCTTTTGGAGTGCTTCGGGCATTTCCACTTTCCTGCCATTGGAAAGCACCACCATTCCACTCTTGTCGGACTCGATTCCCAAATCTTCGAGGGAACCTTCCAAACCAAAATCAAATCCTTGAAAAAAAGCCCTCCAACTTGGCTCTACATTATCGGGATTCGTTAGATATTTTTCGTATTGCTCCGCAAAAAACGAGGTGTGCGCAGCATTTAAAAATGAATATTTGTCCATTCTTCGTGTTTCTCCAAAACTTTATGGAAAATTTTGTCAAAAATACGGGTTTTAGCATTTATATGCTTGTATTCCCATTAATTTCTTACTCAAATTTACAACTAAATCACAGAATGAACAGGAAAGCGATAAAAATGAAATTTTTAACTGAAATTAACAGTGAAAACTAAAAATAATTTAACTTGGACATCCAGCTAAACCAACTGAACATGTCCAAACTTAAAAACCGATACCTTTCCCTTGATGTTTTCAGGGGCTTGGATGTTGCTCTAATGATCATTGTCAACTCACCCGGCAACTGGTCTACCACATTTTCACCATTGTTGCATGCCGAATGGAACGGTTTTACGTTGACCGATCTTGTTTTCCCCACTTTTTTGTTCGTGGTGGGAAATTCCATGAGCTTCAGCATGCAACAATGGTGAAAGTATGGGCAACCCTGCCTTTTTTAAGAAGGTCTTTAAACGAACGGCCATTATCTTTTTATTGGGCTTTTTAATGTATTGGTATCCGTTTTTTGATGATGGCCAGTTAAAACCATTTTCGGAAACTAGGGTTTTCGGGGTTTTGCAACGTATTGCCTTGTGCTATATGTTCGCATCCATAATCCTTCACTTTGTGAAGACCAAAACCGCTATATGGCTGAGCGTTGCCTTTTTAGTAGGCTACCATCTTATTTTAATTGGTTTTGGCGACCTAACCTTGACCGGGAACGCTGTTCTAAAATTGGACGAGTGGCTTATCGGCGCCAACCATATGTACCATGGAGAAGGTATCGCTTTTGACCCCGAGGGATTTTTGAGCACACTTCCTGCCATAGTCAATGTCATCATCGGTTACTTGGCGGGTAGATTTATTCAGAATAACGGTCAAAACTTTGAAACGGTAGCCAAATTGATGATGTTCGGGTTTGTACTGGTCTTCGCAGGCTTGGCATGGGACCTTGTTCTGCCCATCAATAAAAAACTTTGGACAAGCTCCTTTGTACTGCTCACCTGTGGTATCGACCTTTTTGCCATTGCGATACTTATTTATATCCTTGATATGAAAAAGGCGAAAAGCTGGAGCTACTTTTTTGAGGTGTTCGGTAAAAATACCTTGTTTATTTATCTATTATCGGAACTTTTCATCATAACCCTTTTTGCTATCGATGTTAACGGGGAATCGCTTTACAGATGGATTGCCGACACCATTTTTATATCGTGGTCAGGCGGCCACGTGGGCTCATTATTATTTGCCCTTTGGATTATGCTCACTTGTTGGCTCGTGGGCTACATTATGGACAAGAAAGGAGTTTATGTAAAGGTCTGACCAAAGGTCAGCTACTATATTTGGCCTTGTACCATACTTTTTGCCACTCCCTTTTCAACAACAAAAAAGATACCTCCGCCGAAATATCAACGACATCCGACGGGGTTATTTTTTTTACCTCGCTCTCCGCTATATCCACTACATATAATAGGTTGAGATATTCCGGGAACTTTTCCACGATCAAATAATAAACCTTTTCGTGGATGGTACTTTTAAGTTGCTCGGGGGTAATGTCCAAAGGAATATTGATGGGCACATTGGCCAATTCAAAATCCTTTTTTAATTGTTGCAACAATTTTAGATAGAGTTGTTCTTTCTGGACTGCTTCCAGCAACTCCATACTGTTTGTAAAGTTGGATAGCATACCCTATTTACGTGAAAAATACAGTTTGGGATTATGGCACCCTAACTTCTTACGATTTTTTCCCACTCCCAGGCAGATTTCATAGCGTCATCGAGACTGGATTTTGCTTTCCATCCCAAGACCTCGTTTGCTTTTTTAGTGTCAGCATAAGCCTGGATTACGTCCCCTGGTCTTCTATCCACTATTTTATAGTTCAACTTTTCACCGGAAACGCGCTCAAAACTCTGGATGACTTCCAACACTGAACTTCCTTTTCCGGTACCCAGATTGAACACTTCGTAATTGCTTTCATTTTTACCCTTCAGAAGGCGCTGTAATGCGGCTACATGTGCCTTTGCCAAATCTACCACATGGATATAATCCCTTATACAAGTGCCATCTTCGGTAGGATAATCATCTCCAAAAACAGAAAGTTGCTCACGCAGTCCAATCCCGGTTTGGGTAATAAAGGGCACCAAGTTTTGTGGTACTCCAATGGGAAGTTCCCCTATTTTCCCCGATGGGTGCGCGCCTATCGGATTAAAATAACGTAAAGCGATGGCTTTCAAATCTGGGTTCACCTTGCAAGTATCCCGAATGATTTCTTCGCCGACTTGCTTGGTATTGCCGTAAGGCGATTCGGCAGGCTTTACAGGAGCAGCTTCGGTAATCGGCATTGTATCGGCTTGCCCATATACAGTGCATGAACTACTAAAGATAAAACTTGCCCTGCCTTTTTTCTTTAACTCTTGAAGAATATATACCAACACCCCAAGATTGTTCTCGTAATACAAAAGTGGCTTTTCCACACTTTCACCTACCGCTTTTGAAGCTGCAAAATGAATTACCCCGGCAACATCGCTGTGCTTTTGAAAGAAATCTTGAACTTTTGGTTTATCCCCAAGATCAAATTCTTCAAAAATGGGCTTTTTACCAGTGATTGCTTCAATGCCGTCCAAAACATCAATGGAGGAATTGGAAAGATTATCCACAACTACTACTTCAAAGCCCTCATTTTGCAATTCAACAACGGTGTGCGACCCTATAAAGCCCAACCCACCTGTTACAAGTATTTTCATCAAAAGGATTTTTTTATTAAACGAATCTTTCGCTTGATATTTTCATTCTCAGGAGAGAACTTCATTCCTCGGTTAAGGATATTAATGGCACTTTCTTTTTGCCCGTTTCGATAAAAATAGGCCCCAGCTTCACCGTAAGCCTCTCCAATGGCTCTATGGTCAAAATCGGTGCTCTCTCGGTTTTCATCTCCCAAAATTCCTTCCAATTGAAGAAGATATCCCTGCGCAGCATCATTTTTGTTGTTATGAAAACTGTTGGCAGCCAAAAAAGAATATAAGTATACCTGATACCTTTGGTAAATGCCAAACTCCTCTAAAAAAGGATACTTCTCCAACAATTCATCAAGCTCCACGAGCCTTATTGCCGAAACGTTCTTGAGGGCCATTTTTTCAATCTCAGCTAGGGCAATGTAATTTTTGGCATCAATATCATCAGGGCTGATTTTATAAATTTTTTCAGCATACATAAGGGCTTCTGAAGTTCTTTGGTATTTATGGGCTCTTTCCGCTTCATAGGAGTACAGCACAACCAACAGCTCGTTCCTTAATTTTAAATCATAAATTTTGTTCAATTTGGATTCAACGCGCTCTAAATTATCCTCTTCCCAATTTTCATTGGATAAAATGTTATGCAATTTATATTTCAAATAATCAGTATCATCAGAAATTTTAGCGTATGAGACCAACCACTTAAAGTTTTCAATATCTGAAAAATCCACTTGATCCATTAAAAGGCTCAAAACACCTTCATTGAATATTTCTGTTTTTTTGTTTTTGTAAACCACACTTGACTTGAGCATATTCTCGTATGCCAATTCAAACTTTGAATCATTAAGGAATATAATACCTTTATTATAATATTGAATCCCGACCAAATCCTTTTTAGTTATATTTTCATCTCCATAATAATAATCATTGTAGGCTTTGTTGTAACCTATAGAGCTAACTTGTTCGGCAGTGTAAATCTTCAAATCCACTAATTCATCCACCGCTCTTTTCATCATTGACTCTGATGGCACATATGAGCCGGCCTTGCCTGGCAGTGTTGTTTCAACAAGAATATTATATTCTTGGGGGTATGCCACCAAAAAGACATGGATTGGTGTTTCTTTAATTTGATACGGAACCCCAAAAAAATCAAAAGCATAAGCATAAAGAGCTGTTCCCGACACACAATTATAAGTCGCTGACTCAAAAATGTCCGGGAAATAGGCGTCTAATTCGTATTTTCTAAAAAAACGGTCATGAACCTTATTAAAAATATATTTAACCTTCTTCTTACTATTATACCTATCTATTCTTTCCTTTAAGCCAATGAGATAGTCATCAATTTCCTTCTCGATTTCATTGGATTTCTCAAAGGTCATTGTGGAATCGATAGCAAGCAAAACCGTTATGAAATCCTTATTCGGTTTGTCCAGAGCGTAATGTTCAAACTGTTCTTTCTCAAAAACCGAATTGTAACCCAGCTCCATTGAATCCAAAACAGTTTGGCTTGACAAAGCAAAGCAGATAAACAAAAATAGAATAAGAAAGTAATTACGCATTATTTACAAACTCAATCACCAAATTGGTTATAAAATCAATTTGCTCATCATCCAACTCTGTATGCATCGGGAGTGAAATCACCTCTTTCACCAACTGATTGGTCACAGGGAAATCATCTTCATTGTAACGTTCATCGGCATAGGCTTTCTGCTTGTGCAATGGAACTGGATAATAGACACCACAAGGAACGTCATTATCATTTAAATATTTTACGAGCTCGTCACGTTTACCGTTGGTGATTCTCAGGGTATACTGGTGGAAGACATGACAGTCACAAACACTTTTTTCCATTTCGCAACCACAGGATATTTTAGGCACCACAATATGCTCCTGGCCTTTGAACGCCTTGGTATATTTTGATGCAGCCTCCCAACGTTTTTGGTTGTAAAAGTCCAATTTGGGCAATTTTGACCTTAAAACAGCAGCTTGGATGGAGTCCAGACGAGAGTTTACACCAACCACATCGTGATAATATCTTTCGTACATACCATGGTTAACAATGCCCCGAATAATATGGGCCAGCTCATCATCGTTGGTAAAAATGGCACCGCCATCGCCGTAACAGCCCAAATTTTTAGACGGAAAAAAAGAGGTTGCTCCCACATGGCCAATGGTCCCAGCTTTTTGCTTGGAGCCATCTTTGAAAAAATACGAGCCTCCAATGGCTTGGGCATTGTCTTCAATTACATACAAATCGTGCTTTTTTGCCAATGCCATAATCTCGTCCATATTGGCGCATTGGCCAAATAGGTGAACGGGCACGATGGCCTTTGTTTTTGATGTGATGGCCTTTTCAATGGCTTTAACATTTATATTAAAGGTATCTGGCTCCACATCTACGAGCACAGGCGTCAATTGCAACAGACCGATCACTTCTACGGTGGCAGCAAAAGTAAAGTCGGCCGTGATTACCTCATCACCTGGCTGCAATCCCAGTCCCATCATACATATTTGAAGCGCATCGGTTCCATTGGCACACGGAATCACATGCTTTACATCCAAATACTCCTCCAACTCATTTTGGAACGCCTTTACGTGCGGGCCATTTATAAATGCCGAAGAATCCAAGATATCTAAAATAGCTTCATTGACCTCGGTTTTTATACCTTCATATTGACCTTTTAGGTCAACCATTTGTATTTTTTTCATCCCAATAAATTAATACGTCAAAATTAAGAAATAAAGATGCCATAATGGTCTCTGACCGAAAGAATGTATTTTAGCAAAAAATGATGCCCTTGCGTTTACTTTACAACATTCTGATTAACATAGCTTGGCTTGGCCTTAAAGTGGTGGCACTTTTTAATGCCAAGATCAAATTGTTCGTGCAGGGCAGAAAGCAAACTTTTTCAATTCTTGAGGAGCGACTCAGATCTGCGGACAAGACCATTTGGATGCATGTGGCCTCCTTGGGCGAGTTTGAGCAAGGTCTGCCCATTTTGGAAAGATTGCGAACCGAATACCCCGAACACAGGCTGGTCCTTAGTTTTTTTTCGCCCTCGGGCTACGAGGTAAAAAAGAATACCTCAGTTGCCGATGTGGTCATATACCTACCTATGGACAGCAATTACAAAGCGAAGCGTTTTTTGGAGCTTGTAAACCCGGAACTGGCCATTTTTGTGAAATACGAGGTGTGGCCCAATTACCTTCACCACCTCCAAAAAAGAAACATCCCGACCCTTTTGATATCCGCTATTTTTTCCGAGAGACAGATTTACTTTAAACCTTTTGGTGGATTTATGCGAAAGAGCCTCAGAAAATTCGACCATTATTTTGTACAAGATGAAAACTCCAAAAAGCTTCTGGAGTCCATCGAGATAAAAAACTCCACCATCAGCGGTGACACCCGTTTAGACCGTGTTTCCGAAATTCTGAAGCAGAACAATCAGTTGGATTTTATGGATCGTTTCAAGAACAATCAATTATGCTTAGTAGCGGGAAGTACATGGCCCGAGGATGAGCAAATCCTCATCAACTATATCAACAATACTAACGAAAAGGTAAAAGTCGTGATCGCACCCCACGAAATAAAGCCTGCCCATATCGCCAAAATCACCTCGGCCCTCAACAAAAAAACGCTGTGTTATTCGGATTTGGGAAATCAAAATTTAAAAGAAATCGAGGTTCTTATCATTGATACCATTGGGCTTTTGACCAAAATTTACAGCTATGCCAACATTGCTTATGTAGGTGGCGGCTTTGCTACTGGTCTGCACAATACCATGGAACCTGCCGTGTTTGGTATTCCCATTATCATCGGGCCACAATTTCTGGGTTTTAAGGAGGTGGAAGACTTGATAAAAGAAGGTGGCATTATGCCCATTTCCAACCAAGATAGCTTTAACAACTTGATGGGCGACCTGTTGAACAATCCTATTTCCATTAGGAATATTGGGGATATCAACGCTAATTATATCAATTCCAACAGAGGTGCTGCCGACCTGATCATGAAGCATATTTCCAAGATTATGTAAATTTTGGTTAGCTTTAGCAAAATTCCTCCTGTATGGACAAGCGTATTTTCAGAATTTCATTGACGGCGGCCCTAGCGGGCTTTTTGTTTGGGTTTGACACGGTGGTCATCTCAGGGGCCAATCAACCCATAAAAGAAATTTGGGACACCAACTGGTTTTTGGGCGATTCCATTTTTACTTTCCATGGTATTTTTATTATGTCCATGGCACTATGGGGAACGGTTTTGGGTTCGCTGGTCGGCGGTATCCCTACGGATAGGCTCGGCAGAAAAAAGACCTTGTTCTGGATAGGTGTGTTGTATTTTGCATCGGCCCTCGGTTCTGCCATTGCCCCAGAGCCTTTAAGTTTTTCGCTCTTCAGATTTATCGGAGGTGTTGGCGTTGGCATCTCTTCCGTGGCTGCACCGGTCTATATTTCGGAGATTTCCACTGCCCAGACACGGGGAAGGTTAACGGCCATGTACCAGTTCAACATTGTTTTTGGTATTTTGGTTGCTTTTATTTCCAATTACCTCATTGGCATCATGTTCGACGATAGCATAGCTTGGCGCTGGATGTTGGGCGTTGAAGCCATCCCAGCGCTTATCTACACCATTATGGTCTTTAAAATACCGAACAGCCCTCGATGGTTGTTAATGAAGGATAGAGCGGACGCAGTAGTTATGGAATCCATAACCCTTTTGGGCATTGCAAAGGACAAGGCCTCCCTGCACTTGGAACAAATTAAAATTGCCATTGTCGAGACTAAGGGAAAGAAAAGTGAAAGCTTGTTTTCCGGCCAATATAACAAACCGCTGATGTTGGCCTTTCTGATTGCATTTTTTAATCAGTTGTCGGGTATAAATTTTGTGTTGTACTATGCCCCTGAAATATTGGAGCGGGCGGGCCTTGCTTCTGGTGAATCACTTTTTAGTTCCATATCCATAGGCGTAATTAATTTGATTTTCACCTTTGTGGGCATTTCATTGATCGACAAACTGGGAAGAAAGCAATTGATGTATATTGGCTCTATTGGCTATATAGTGAGTTTGGCCATGGTGGGCTGGTGCTTCTATTCCGGGGCCAGCTCCGTGTTGCTGCTCACGTTTATATTGATTTTTATTGCATCACATGCCGTGGGACAGGGCGCCGTTATCTGGGTATTCATTTCTGAAATATTCCCTAACAACGTCCGCTCCTACGGACAGTCCTGGGGGACGGGTACACATTGGATTTTTGCCGCCTTGATCACCTTGTTGACACCGACCTTTTTAGATGCCGAAATTGGTATATTCAAGGACAATCCGTGGCCTATTTTTATCTTTTTTGCCGTAATGATGGTGCTTCAATTGCTTTGGGTGATTTTTATGATGCCCGAGACCAAAGGAATCTCCTTGGAGGAGCTTGGAAAACTACTGAGCAGAAAGCAAAATGAATCCAATTAATTGGTTTACAGCATATGCCAAAAAAACATCCGTTAATCGATCAGTGAACCGTACCGTAATGGAAATACGCAAATAATTCCTTAAATTGATGCAAATTACACTATTATGGCAAATGAAATTAGCATAGGAAACAAACTCATGGTCGGGTTTTTACGAATCATGGTCTTTATATTGATCGTAATATTGATAGCAATCCCTGTTTTGATTGCACTGGACTTTTTAGGTGTTTTGGAAGCTATGGGGCTTTCGAATTAAAAATCACATCCTCTTTACCCATTGACTTGGTCACCACCTTTACGTAGGAATCGATTGTCCTGTTAATATTTTCAGGCTCGGTGACATCCACCTCACCTCTCCAAATTAGTTCTATTTCTTTTCCGACACAAATGCAGTATAAAGAGGTCTCTGCATGGTAAATATTGAAGCTATCGTAGTATTCCGGATCGTAGTATATATCTTGATGTTCCAAATAATCGTTGCTGAAACGAACAAGCATTTTGTCCACATCATTAATATGCTCCTTGAAAGTTCTTCTATTCTCGGTACCTACCACTTTAGTGAATAAAATGGCATCAAACCCTTTATCCAATAATTGTTGCTCAACTTCCAACAACTCCTCTTCAGATCTTTGGGAAGAAGTAAATTCAACATCAAAAAGGTCGATGCTGCGCACGGCATCCACACCCTGGTTCTTCAAAGCATCTACAAACCTGCTTTCGAACTCCATCCTTGTATTGTCATCCTGTATCATCCCAACAACCAAAACCTGGTAGGCATCAAAGATTACGTTATCTGGATTTTTCCAAGTACTCACCAATCTAGTGGAGGAACACCCCATAAGGAGCAGTAGGCCTATACTAATCAATTTAAGTTTCATCACCGTGGTTTTATAGATTTATGCGCAGCATAGATCTAATTTATTAATGTGCAGTAAATGTAGCTTGCCTTTTTTCAAGCTGCCTTCTCAAATCCTCTATGGTTTTGGACATCGACTTTTCAAAATCATCGGTATCGGACTTGGCAAAGATTCTGGGCCCTGGGGCACTCAGTTCAATTTCGCAAATCTTGCCTTCCCCAGTTCTATCGTTCTCGGTTTTAAAAAGCACGTTGGCTTTTATCAACCAGCTATATTTAGTCTCCAATCCCTCCAATTTTTTCATCAACAATTCGGTTAACGAATCACTGGTCATCATCTTTTGATATTGAACATGTACTTCCATAATTATTGTTTTGATTATTTTCAAATCTATGACTAGTAAAGATAAAATTTAATGACAATTGTCATTAAATATCGTTCTTACCCCAAAGAAAATGGTTGTCCGGTACTCTGTAGCACAGAGAACCAGAACTCCCCTTCCAAGTCAATTTTCTTTCTTTTTTTGGTCACTTCGGAAATAGGCACATAAACATATCTGTTATTCACTTTGCTGACCACACATTTTGTTTTTCCCGCCATGGCTCCATGCACTGCATGATAGGCCAATCGGCTACAGTAAACACTGTCCCTGGAATTGGCAGGTGCACATCTGATGATATAACTTGGGTCTATATATTTTATAGTTACTGGAATTTTACCTTTAAAGTGCTCTGATATTTTTTCCTTCAGGAAAACACCGATATCCTGGTGCTGTACATTTCCGGATGCATCCGTAACGACCTTCTTATCTTTGAACAGTTGCTGCCCCGCACCTTCTGCCACAACGATTACGGCATGCTTTTTTTGACTCAGGCGTTCTTCCAGAACTTTTAAGAAACCTCCTTCTCCATCGAGGGCAAAATCCATTTCCGGAATCAGAACAAAATTTACCACAGGCATGGCCAAAGAAGCTGAAGCTGCTATAAAACCACTGTCCCTTCCCATTAATTTGATAATGGAAATACCATTATAAGCTCCTGTAGCTTCATTATGGGCATCTCTTAAGATAGGACTGGCCACATCAAAAGCGGTCTCAAAACCGAAGGACTCATCGATTAGGTCAATATCGTTATCGATGGTCTTTGGAATCCCCATCACACTGATTTTGGCATTTCTCTTGGAAATTTCATCTCCCAAAGCGTTTACGCCCTTTAAAGTTCCATCACCTCCGATGGCAAATAGCATATCCACCATATTATCTTGCAGTGTATCGACCATCACAGAAACATCTTGCGCACCTCGGGAAGAGCCTAAAAAAGTACCTCCGAATTGATGGACATCCTTTACTTTTTCCGGCGTCAATTCTATAAGTTCGTGTCCTTTTTCAGGATTCAATCCTTCATAACCATATGGTATCCCAATGATTTTTTTAACCCCATAAAAATAATACAAGGCCATTACCAAACCTCTGATCACATTATTGATGCCAGGGCATAATCCACCGCAAGTGACTATGGCAGCTGTCGTATTCTTGGTATCAAAAAAAATGTCCTGTCTTGGACCTGCCTTTTCCATACAAACAGGTTCCTCCCCATCATTTAAACATTGATTGTAGTATTCCATGGAAAGATCGAACACCAATCGGTCCGTCTCGCTCACAAAGTTGAATATATGATCTCCCTTTACAGTACTAAGTTGAAGGGGCGACTTGTATTCAGACGCCCCTAAACTTTCTATGTTAAATCTGTTTATATTGCTCACTTTTGTTGAATCTTTATAGATGTTCTGTCAAGCTGTGATGCGAATCAATAAGCGGTCCTCCATTTATGATTTCGTCCGACGCCTGACTGGCGAATTTATCAAAATTTATATGAAACGAGTGCGCCAACTGGATGGCCTTGCTCACGTAAGCTCCTTTTTGCAACCAAGTGTTCATTGGATCCAATATCTCTACCGGCACACCTGGACAATATTTTGGCATGAACAGCCCAAAAATAGGGTGCGTATGAAATTCCACATCGTCCAATTTACCTTCGAGAATTGCAGAAATCATGGCTCTTGTATATTTAAGCTTGATTCTGGATCCCACTCCATAAGGCCCCCCACTCCAACCTGTGTTGATCAACCAAACGTTCACGCCAGATGCCTTCATTTTTTCACTCAACATTTCTGCATAAACGGTTGGGTGCAAGGGCATAAATGGTTCTCCAAAACATGCGGAAAACGATGGGACTGGTTCGGTAATACCTGCTTCGGTCCCTGCCACTTTAGCCGTGTAGCCCGAAATAAAATGGTACGCGGCCTGACCTGGTGTCAATTTGGATACCGGAGGCAATACACCAAAGGCATCACAAGTTAAGAAAAAGATATTTTTGGGATTGGAGGCGTAGGATGGCTCCTGAATGTTATCGATATGGAAAATAGGATAACTGACCCTGGTGTTTTGGGTGATAGTACTATCAAAATAGTCCACTTCTTTGGTTCCTTCCTTGAACACTATGTTCTCCAACAAGGCTCCAGGCCGAATCGCTCGATAAATATCGGGCTCTTTCTCCTCTGTAAGGTCGATTACCTTTGCGTAGCAACCTCCTTCAAAATTAAAAATGGTGTCTTCCTTGGTCCAACCATGCTCATCATCCCCGATAAGTTTTCGGTCCGGGTCGGCCGACAAGGTTGTTTTACCTGTTCCGGAAAGCCCAAAGAAAATTGCAGTATCCCCATCCTCGCCCACATTGGCGGAGCAGTGCATAGGAAGCACTTCCTTTTCGGTAGGGAGAATAAGGTTTAATGCGGAAAAAATACCTTTTTTCATTTCTCCAGTGTAGGCCGAACCGGCTACCAATGCAATTTTCTTAGTAAAGTTGAGTATGGAAAAATTTCCGCTCAATATGCCGTATTCCGATGGATTCTTTGCTTCATAACCGGGAGCACATAATACCAACCACTCTTCCTCAAAATTTTCGAGCTCGCTTTCGTCCAAGCGCAGAAACATGTTTTTGATGAAGTAGCTGGACCATGGGTATTCTGTAATGGTCCTTACGTTCATTCTATATTTTGGGTCGGCACACACATAGGCATCCCGAACAAAAACTTCTTTCCCGTCAAGATATTTGGTTACCTCATCATACAGTTTATCGAAGTTTTCTGGAGACACCGGTTTATTGATTCTTCCCCACCAAACTTTGTCCTTGGTGTAATCATCTTTTACCAAAAAACGGTCTTTTGGCGACCTTCCGGTAAACTTCCCGGTATTAACACTTAGGGTTCCGTTTTCGGTCTCTACCCCCATGTCCTTTTCCAGTGTTAATTTTTGTAACGTTTCGGCATCAAGATTCCATTGTGCCCGAACATTTTTTATTCCATACTTACTGAGGTCTTTGGTTGTGCTCATATCTGTTGTTTAAAGTGGTTAAAAGCTCCATATCCATGGAACCAATACTAATGTTGTTATAAAGAAAAGTAGGAGCAAAGGCCCGCCTACTTTTACGTAATCAATAAATCTATACCCGCCAGCGGCCATCACCATGGCGTTGGTGGTCGTCCCAACCGGGGTCAAAAACGCAGTAGATGCGCTTACGGCAACAGCGATCATAAAAGGCTTTGGCGAAATTCCCAAAGTCATGGACGCCATAATAGCTATCGGTGCCATCAACACTGCCGTTGCCGAATTGTTTATCGCTTGACTAAAGGCTGCGGTCAACAGAAAAATACCTGCCAGCAAAGCTACCGGGTGTATGCTCCCCAAGGTATCCACCAGACTGTTGGCCGCCAATTGTGCCACTCCTGTTTTTTGCAGAGCCAATCCCATTGGAATCATAGCAGCAATCATCACCACACTCGTCCAACTAATTCCTTTGTATGCCCTTGAAATGGGCACACAGCCCGTCAACATCATGATTCCCGCACAAACCAAAGCAGCTATGGCTCCCGGCAATATATTAAGCACCAAAAGCAAAACCATCAGCACTAAGGTGCCCAAGGCAATGTAACTTCTTGTAGTCAATTGATCTACATTTTTTGACAATGCTTCGGGACTTCCTGAAATGACCAGGTTTTCGTACATGGATTTCAGTGCAATGATATTTTCCCATTGTCCACGAATCACAAAAGCGTCTCCCGCTTTAATCTTTATTTTTCCAGTTAATGGAGCGTTGTCTCGAGACACTGCCAAGAGTTGTACCCCTGCCTGACGAAGGTAATGGCCTAAATTAATGGTCTTGCCCACAAAAACTGATTTCGGGGTAATAATCATCTCGGCCATACCTACTTCTTGGTTAATGAGTTCCTTTTTGAGCATATCCTTTTCCGGTTTTAAAGGAATTATGCCCAAATGAAACTTCAATACCAATTTATCTACATCCTCTGGCTCACCTTTTACCGTGATGATGTCGTGATAGCGCATTTCGGTATCCAACCCCGGCATTTCGACAAACTGCGGGATTCTATGCAATTTGTTAGGGTGCCTGCGCTTTAATCGCATTACGGAAACCTTATGTTCGCTCTCAAAATTCCAATCGCCTATTTTGGTGTTTATCAATTGTGACATCGATCGGATACGTAACCGGTACAGGTTATCACCAATACTGTAATTCTCTATCCATTTGTGCATTTCTTGATCTATGGCCATGGGCTTGTTGTTCGTCCTATGGCTAGGCAACAACCTGTATCCCACATATCTAAAATAAAGCACGGAAATGATGAGGAGCGGCACACCGATCAATCCAAATTCAAAGAACGAAAAACCTGTAAATCCATTCTGCACCAAGGCGTTGCTTACAATAATGTTCGGGGGCGTGCCTGTTAATGTTAGCAAACCACCCGTATTGGAACCGAAGGCAACGGGTATCAATAATTTTGATGGCAGCGTGCCTGCGTTCCAGGCAGCGGTTACTGTAACCGGCAGTAGTGCTGCAACGGTTCCCGTATTGCTCACAAATCCGGATAACAAACTCGAACCCAAGGTAACGATCACCAATAATCGTGATATGTTCCTTCTAGCCCATTTCACAAAAAACTGTCCTGCCATGGCCGTCCAACCTGTTCTGGAAAGACCCTCTCCTATGATAAAAAGGGCAGCGATCATGATCACCGTTGGATTGCTAAAACCTGCCAAGGTCTCGCTCAAATCCAATATTCCCGTAAGAAAAAGAGAGAGCATAGCCATAAGGGCTACGACGTCGGGAGGAAACTTCCCCCATATAAACAGTAAAATAGTAATACCTAAAATAATCAGCAGTGGCAGCATGCTTTAAGGTCCGTCAAGATTAGTCCAGGGCCAGTACCGGTATCTCCGAGTGCAGGGTCAACAGTTTTGTCAATCTGCCCTCCGAAGGAGTGCTCTTTTCGGTATGGTTACGTGGCAATATGGTTAACAGGTCAATATTTTTTTGTTTGATGTAATCCAGGATACCCTGCTCTACATCTTTGCTCTTCCTGAAAGTGTGTTCGGCATAAAAATGCTCCAAATAGTACTCCAAGAGCTTTTCGTTGGACTCCTTGATGGCTTCTTCATCATACACCGAATCTTTGTAAATGGTAAGCACATGAACCCTCGCATTAAATGTCCTCGCCACATCCAAAAGTGTTTCCAAGACTTCCTTATCATCAATTTTCTCGCCGCCCATCACCAAGGCAATGTTCTTGGGTTCCTGTATACTTGTTCCATAAGGGATTGAAATAACGGGACAGTTGGCCTCCAACACTAATTTTGATGTATTGGTAATGGCCTCATCGGTGATTTTATCCCCCATGGTGCCCATCATGATCAAGTCTGCATTGCTCCTTTGTTGGGCGGATAGAATGGTGCTGGTCACCTCTCCCGTATCCGTAATGAATTTAGGAGTGATCTTTAACTTAACATCAAAGGAATCCAACAATTTTAAAAAATCCTTTTCCAGCTTTTCGTTATCAGATTCACTAATCGGCATTGTACCCACATACAGACCCAAAATGTTTATCGGTCTTTTGTCTCCTACAAAATTGACTGCGTACTCCAAACCGTTTACCGATGCTTCGGAAAAATCAAAAGGAATTAATATTTTATTTAAACTACTCATACCTAATATATTTATTGATTTCAATTCTACACCAAAAATAAAGTTGTCCCATCACCTAAAATATGACAGAAATCAGGGTTTTCTACTTTTCCACTTTAAAATACCATAAAATCAGCCCCCATAAAAATTTGTGTCGTTATTTTATTGCTACCATATTGGTTATATTTAGAAACCGTAAACCAATGCCACTTTAAATATGGATTTAGTAATAGGAATTGATATAGGAGGAACCAAAACCAAGATAGGTTTGGTGGATGAACATGGCGAATGCTACGAAAAAACATTTTTTAGGACCAAGGAATATCCCAATTTAGATAATTACCTGGATAAAATAAAGTCCACCGTCGACGAGCTTTTAGAGCAATTTGGAGAAGATGCCAACGTAATTGGTTGTGGTATCGGTGCTCCCAATGCTTCCAGTAAAAACGGAACTATTGAAAGAGCTAGTAATTTGGCATGGAAAGGCAGTGTACCGCTGGTAAAGCTTTTAAAACAACGTATGGACATGCCCATTCGCATAATGAACGATGCCAGTGCAGCTGCTTTGGGCGAAATGCTTTTTGGGGGTGCCAAGGGCATGACCGACTTTATTGTAATAACCTTGGGCACCGGTTTTGGTGCCGGCATTGTGGCCAATGGACAACTTATTGATGGATATGATGGATTTGCCGGCGAGCTTGGCCATGTGGACATGACCATGGGTGACGGCAGGTTGACCGGACTAGGTGTTAAAGGAGGGCTGGAAGCCTACGTTTCGGCCACTGGATTAAAACGAACAGTAATGTATATGCAGAGCAAATATTTGGTAGATAGTAGGTTTAGGGATATTGCCTATAATGATCTTCATGGAGAGGACATTAGCCAAGCTGCCGAAGAAGGCGATGAAATAGCCCTAAAAGCTTTTGACTACACCGCACGGATCATGGCCCAAGCTTTGGCCAACTTTACGGCTTTTACCCAACCCGAAGCCTTTATTTTAATGGGCGGACTTACCAATAGTGGAAAATGGATCATGACACCACTGGAAAAATATTTCAATGGTTTCCTTTTGGATGTGTATAAAGGGAAGGTAAAGCTACTGCATTCCAGTATGGAGGGAAAAACAGCTGCCATTTGCGGCGCTGCGGCCCTTATTTGGGAACAAAAAAAGAAAAAATAGCCCGAGAACAGAATTTTTTTGTCAAAAAACCCATTCTATGACAACAGTCATATTATCTGGTTGATTTTAATGAAAACCTTTGTACTCCAACAATCATAAAGCACTGATTATGGGGTTTACAAGGTATTTTTCAGGATTGCTTTGTTCTATAGTATTCACTATCCTTTTAGCTCCAGACATATATTCCCAAAATTCAGAGGAAAATGATTACGGGTCGTGGTTAGTGCTGTGCGGTGAAGCCAAAATACACGAGGATTGGAGCATACCCGCTGTTGGAATTATTCGGCACCACCATATGCTGGACAAGTACGGATTTTTCTTTTTTAGGACCGGTGCCTCATACAAAATAAGCAAAGCTTCAAGATTTACGGGCGGGTTTGCCCTGCTCAATTCCAACTCCTATTTGGAACCCAACGATGTGGTAAACACCAACCAATTATGGCTATACGGCGAGTATACGCTCAAGACAAAGTTCAATCAAAATACGCTTGCACATCGTTTTCGTTTTGAAAACAGGAGACTTATCAATACGGAAGATTCCAAAGTCAACAATAGAATAAGGTATCGTCTTCAATATACCAGACCAGTTTATAGGGATATTTATTTTAAGGCCTTCAATGAAGTTTTTCTAAACCTGGAAGGAAAGGCATATAGCCAAAACAGAATTTTTATTGGGGTGGGTCGTGAACTCTCCCCCAGTTTAAAAGTGGATATTGGGTACTTTAACCAAGGTTTTAAAAACTACAGTGAAGATATGATCAGGTTGGGGCTTTATTTCAATATTGATCTTATCAAAAAGGATTTGGCTTTGAACATACATTAACTACCAAGTATTTGATAGTTCAGTTTTCTACCAACTTCCTATAAACCTGATTATTATCATATTTTCTGATGTTTAGGCAAGTTACCTTTAACATAGTTAAATAGTAGAAGTCATGAAACCAAAAAAAAACCCAAACGCAGAAATTGGACGCAACAGCAGTCTCTATTTTATGATAGGACTTACTTCGGTATTGTTCATGACATGGCAATCCTTTGAAGTAAAGTTCTATGAAGAAGAATCCAAAGTTTCGGAAGTTGTGCAAGTAACGGATGAGCTTAAGGAAGATGTTCCCATTACGGAAATGATCAGGACCACTCCTCCCCCGCCCCCACCATCCGCACCGGATGTAATTGAAATCGTGGACGATGTGGAAGATGTAAAAGAAACCATTATAGAAAGTACCGAGAGTAGCCAGGAAACCTTTATCGAGGATGCCGTAGTGCGAATCGAGGATGTGGACGTAGAAGAAGTGGAAGAAGAGGTTGTGGTACCTTTCGCAGTAATCGAATATGTGCCGGTTTTCCCTGGATGTGAGGATCTGCAGACCCAAGCGGAGCGCAAGGAGTGCTTTAACCAAAAGGTACAAGAGCATATCAAGAATAATTTTAAATACCCACCATCCGCCCTAGAAATGGGAATAACAGGCAAGGTTTACCTACAGTTTGTAATCGACTCAAATGGTCGGGTCACAGGAATTCAAAAAAGAGGACCGGACAAGCTTTTGGAAAATGAAGCGGTACGTATTATCGCTTCCTTACCCAAAGTGAAACCAGGAGAACAACGCGGTAAAAAAGTCAGTGTAAAATATAGTATACCGATAAACTTTATCATGCAAAACTGAAAATACCGAACATAACCCTAAAAGAGGCCCTGGTTAGTTCTTGGGTCTTTTTTACGAATCGAACCAAGCAATACCGTTGTATTGTTCGTGTTTTGAAGCGCTCTCCCTGTTCTTGGCCATTAAATGGGCTTTATCGTATTTTCTCGCCCTATAACCTAACAGATGAAGAAAAGATTTGGCAAAGAAACGGGCAATTCGTTGATCTACAACCAAGGTGTCTTTTTTATCGTCTGCCCATTGCACACCGGGCAATTTCACTAAAATATGGTCTACCTTGTACCTTCTGAGTTTCTTGGACAACCACAAAACTATTTTGGGGATTGGTCTGATAAAGTAGAACCCCTCATTCCCCTGCTTTTGATACAAGGGCATAAAAATCTGCCTCTTTTTGGTTGTTTTCAGTCCTACACCATCAATTATGGCCAGTTGTTCCCCTTTTGGTATAATTTCAAAATTGGTGAACCCAGGGCACATCTCAAAGGTTGTTTCCGAGCCAATATCGTGCTGATGGTATATTTCGTAAAATGTATGGGTGTCCCGCCCCGCATCGAAAATCTTTTTTCTCAGTGATTCCCTTTCCTTTTCGGAAGCATCCACGGATTCCGTCAAAACCAAAGAATATCGTATAAACTCCACGCAGTTTTGCACGGCCTTGTCATCATCATGTTGACCACTCTCAAAACCAAGGGAAACATAACCCAGTTCATTGATATAGCTCAACAGAGCCCCTTTCAAATATTCCTCGATCCCTAAAATAATGGGCAAAGGGTAATTGGAAGCATACTTTCGGTTGAGCAAGCTATCGTTGAGCACCATAAATGGTGAAGTATCGCTGGATGTAGTATGAAGATCCAAGAAATAAAAAGGTGGGGTTCCCTTGCCCAGAATGTCCTCAAGTAGCAGGTACAATTCATGGAGTTCCTTCTCTTCGTGATTATGAATTGTTTTTTTCTTGACAATCCTTTCTATACGATCGGGAAGCCAAATTCTGTTCAAGTCTTCTATTTGAAAACGTTGTTTGCTTTCCAGGGCACCCAAGTTTCCGGATACTGCATACACCTGTCCATATATTGGTGTTTTCTTGGATTTTATTTCATCAAAAACCTTCTTAAGTGCAAAAACACCTGCCGTTTCATTTCCATGTATACCGCCAAAAAAAACCACCGTGGGCCCTCCTTTTTTTCCATGGATATGGTCAATGATTCTTTCAACTTTTACTGTTTCATTAAGCGCTGTGCTATGAACTATTGGCATATTTTTATAAATCAACTTTACTGATTATACCCACAATATGGGTATCCACACATATCGGCAAACAACCTATTTTGTGTTTCTCCATCATTTCCTTTGCCTCCTCGATCTTTGTTTTGGGCCTCACGCTTATTACATCCTTCACCATAATATCGGATACCCTGGCCTCTTTCTTATCCAACTGCTCAAACTTTTCGATATGGCTCCAAGTAAGTAAGCCCACAAGTTCTCCCCTTCCATTTTCTACAGGGAGGTGGTGAATGTTGTTCCATTGCATTATGGCCAAGGCCAAATTGGCATAATCGTCTTCGTAGAGCTTCATGAGCTTTGTGGACATAATCTGGCTCACCCATTCAAAGGATTCCTTTGTCTCGGACATTTTATCGATTGGCCGCCATTGGTGAACAGGCTTGCCGGTTTGCTGGTTTTTGTACATGGACCTCGTCAACTGCACAATGGCACTGTCCAACTTCATTTGTTTTCTCAACTCCCTAAAATTGTTTATCTGCCACTCGGCACCCGTTCCACCTTTGGTGCGTTCCTCTATAACGCCCAGCAGCCTTAAGATGTCTTTCTCATCAATATTGAATTTCCGTAATCCCTTGTAAGCAATGGGCAACAATTCTTCCCTTACTATTTTTTTGGCGGTCATGGCTTTGCCCATCCAAGAAAACATAGCGTGCCTGCCACTCGTGGCCGCCCTTAAAAAATTGAGTTTCGCCGTTCTAAAGTCCATTAAACTGGGCATGTCGTCGTACTTTTTGGGTCTTCCTGCCATTAATCCAACCCAAAAGGCAAAATTGGCCATTTCGTCCAATACTGTGGGGCCCGCCGGTATATACCTGTTCTCAATTCTTAAATGGGGTTTTCCGTTACCGACGCCGTAACAGGGACGATTCCACCGATACACCGTACTATTGAACAAGCTCAGCGCCTCCAATTTTGGTGTTTCACCTTTTTGAAGCTGCTCCAAAGCGTTTTTTTTAATTGGTTTAGTCAATAAAATACGGTGGGTAGAAATGTCCTGCTTAAAAGTTTCGGCTACCGATTTCTGCTGCCATCGCTGACCGAAACCAACCCTGGCGACCTCCTCCCTTAAGGCCTTGGTCCAAATCCGGGTATCCAAACTTTGTTGAAACAATGCAATTCGGGTCTCTCGCCATAGTTCTTTCCCCAAAAGTAAGGGCGAGTTACAGCAAACCCCCAAAACGGGACCGGAAATGGCCTGGGCCCAATTATAGCTTTTGATAAAATCTTGTGGTGGTATTTGAAGATGGAGTTGAAAACTGGTATTGCAAGCTTCAAAAAGAACGGAATCGTGATGGAGCGATAGTTCGTCCGCACCTTTTATCCGCACGGTGAAATCATCTCCCCGCCAAGTTTTTAAAATACTGTTTATCCTATAATATCTGGGGATTGGGGTCATATAATCCATACCCAGTTCATCTTTACTGATGGTGGGAAGGATTCCGGTCAACAAAATTCTTGTATCATGTTTTGAAGCTGCTTTTGTTACTTTTTCCACTAATTCCCGCAATTGATTCTCCATGGAAGTGAAACAATCTTTCTCCAAGGTATAGGGGTCAAGATTGGCTTCCACATTGTAGCTTGCCAGTTCGGTGGTAAAGTGAGGGTCATCCACGGTTTTGATGATATCCAAGGACTTGGGAGCGGGCCTATAGTCCGGGTTGATCAGGCACATTTCCTGCTCGGCACCGATGCGGACGATATCGTCCTCGATCATACCGTGATCGATCATTTGCTCCAAAGCTTGAATATCATCAATAAGATGTTGGACAAAGGCCTTACGCTCCTGTTCATTAAATATGCTTTCTTGGATATGTTCTCCCATCGAAATAAAGTTTAGTCATACTACATCATTCTATAAAAATACGATGTACAAGTATGCCAAAATATGATAGACGTCAGGGTATAAATGGGAGTCTTTTTCTTTTTAGATGGCCATACTGACAATTATCATGTTTTTTGCAAACCATCAAAAGTACTTTTGAAATATAATGTAAAGGTATATAGTTTATGTGCGGATTAGTCCAAAAATACAATATTCCAGGCCCCCGGTATACGAGTTATCCCACAGTGCCCTATTGGGACATTGAAAGTTTTTCAGGTAAAAAATGGAATTCCAGTTTGCTCAAAGCATTCCAGGAAAGTCAGGAAGAAGGTATCAGTATTTATATACATCTTCCCTTTTGTGAAAACATGTGTACTTTTTGTGGATGCCACAAAAGAATTACAAAACGACATGAGGTAGAAAAACCGTATATCAAAGCCGTTTTAAGGGAATGGGAATTATATGTTGACCTGATGGGATCCAAACCTATGATAAAAGAACTCCATTTGGGTGGTGGAACCCCTACCTTCTTTTCTCCGGAAAACCTTAAAATTTTGATTGAGGGCATTGTTCGCCTCAGTAAAAAAACAGATGAAACAGAGTTCAGTTTTGAAGGTCATCCCAACAATACCCAAAGAGAGCATTTGCAAGCGCTTTACGAGGTTGGGTTTAGAAGGGTGTCCTTTGGTGTACAGGATTACAACCTCACTGTTCAGCGTGCAATCCATAGAATTCAGCCCTTTGAAAACGTGAAAAACGTTACCGAATGGGCCAGGGAAATTGGATATACTTCTGTGGGGCATGATATTATTTATGGTCTTCCGTTTCAAAAATATTCGGATGTAGAGGAAACTATTTTCAAGACCAATGCCATAAAACCCGACAGAATTGCTTTTTATAGTTATGCACATGTTCCATGGTTAAAAGGAAATGGCCAAAGAGGCTATAGTGATTCGGACTTACCATCTTCCGTTGAGAAAAAAGCCCAATACGAAATGGGCAAAAAAATGCTAACAGAATTTGGTTACAAAGATGTTGGAATGGACCATTTTTCGCTACCAACGGACAGTTTGTACCAAGCGTTGGAAAATGGAACCCTACACAGAAATTTTATGGGCTATACACCGTCAAAAACCAAACTCATGGTCGGTCTGGGAGCGTCGAGCATAAGTGACAGTTGGTATGGTTTCGCCCAGAATGTAAAAAACGTGGAGGAATATCAGAATTTGGTTTCGCAGGGCGTTATCCCTATTTTTAGGGGACACATCTTGAATGAAGAGGATGAAATATTGAGAAAGCACATCCTTAATATTATGTGTCAGTTCAAGACCACTTGGAACGCCGCCGAGAAGGAAGTAATCGATTTTGAAAATATTTTGGCCCACCTATCTGAACTAGAAGCGGATGGGTTGGTGGAAATAAATGACAAAAACATAAAGGTTACAGACAAAGGAAGACCCTTTGTTAGAAACATTAGTATGGCCTTTGACCTAAAAATGCACAGAAAAAAACCAAATACCCGAATATTTTCCATGACCGTTTAACCTAAAAAAGTAAAAAATGAAAAGTATAATTGTACCTGTTGATTTTTCAAATCAATCTGAAAAAGCCCTTAAAGTTGCTGCTTCCTTGGCAAAGGAACACAAGGCAGAATTATTAGTGCTCCATATGTTGGAGCTTTCTCCTTCCATCATGGGAGAATCAGGATATATTTCACAAGAACAGGTGGTCCACCTTATTAAATTAGGCGAAAAAAGGTTTTCCGACTTTTTGGACAAACCCTATTTGAAAGATGTCCCAGTTGTCCCCGTGATTAAGCACTATAAGGTCTTTAGCGAAATTTCCGAGGTGGCTGAAAAACATAAGGCAGACCTAATTGTTATGGGCTCCCACGGTGCCGACGGCTTACAGGAGATTTTTATTGGTTCCAATACGGAAAGAGTAGTAAGAACTTCCGATATCCCCGTTTTGGTAATCAAAGGGAACGAGGTTGATGATTTTAACCCCAAGAATTTTGTGTTCGCCTGTGATTTTGAGAAAGAAAGTATCCCTGCCCTCAAAAGAGCCAAACAAATGGCCGAGCTCTTGGGTTCCAAGCTACACTTGGTCTATATAAACACGCCTGGGGATGAGTTTATGAGCACCAATGATGCACATAAAAAAATATCCGAATTCCTGAACGAAGCCAAAGTTGGCATGGAAGTCGAAATATTTAACGATTATACCGTTGAAAAAGGAGTTCTCAATTATAGTGATAACGTATCGGCCGACCTTATCGGGATTCCAACACATGGAAGAAGAGGCCTATCGCACTTCTTTATGGGAAGTATTGGTGAAGATATTGCCAATCATTCCGAAGCACCAGTGATTACCTTTAAAATTTAGTGAATTGCATTTTTGATTGGTTTCATGTAATTCAAAAAAAAGAGGGGCAGTTTAAAAATTGCCCCTTTTTTATTGCTTTTGACAAACATGACTAGCCATGGAACCTTTCGTATGCAGCTTTCTCTAGATCTTCCCTATGGTCAGGGTGTGCTATGGAAATCAAAGCTTTGGCTCGCTGTTGAAGGTTTTTCCCAAAAAGGTTCACCACACCATATTCAGTGGCTACGTAGTGCATATGGGCCCGTGTAGTGGTTACCCCGGCGCCTTGCTTTAAAAATGGTGTTATTTTGGAAACGCCTTTTTTGGTAGTGGCCGACATAGCAATAATGGGCTTCCCGCCTTTAGAAAGCGAAGCTCCTCGCATAAAATCCATTTGTCCACCTACTCCGGAGAATTGGTATCCGCCAATGGTATCTGCACAAACTTGTCCAGTTAAATCAATTTCTATGGCGCTGTTAATTGCCGTTGCTTTGGGATTTCTACGGATTCTGGCCGTATCGTTGGTATACCCGGAGTCTCTAAAATCACATATTGGGTTATCATCTATAAAATCATATAGTTTTTGCGAACCCACAGCAAAACAACTAACAATTTTACCTCGTTTTACCGCTTTTTCTTTTCCATTGATGACACCACTTTCCAACAAAGGCAATACCCCATCAGAGAACATCTCGGTATGGATCCCAAGGTTTTTATGGTTTCCCAAATTGGACAAAACCGCATTGGGTATGTTGCCTATTCCCATTTGTAAGGTTGCACCATCCTCAATCAAGGATGCCACATGCCTGCCGATTTTATGTTCCACTTCGGATGGTTCGGTAGGTAGATGTGCATGAATCGGTCTATCTACTTCAGTAGCAAAGACTATCTCATCGACATGAACAATTCCTGTGCCGTGGGTTCTGGGCACTTGTGGATTGATCTGTGCCACGATTTTTTTGGCCGTTCGAATTGCTGGCAATGCCACATCCACCGATACTCCCAAAGAACAATAACCATGCTTGTCCGGCGGGGATACTTGTACCAAGGCCACATCCAAGGGCAAATATTCATCGGCGAACAACCAAGGTATCTCACTTAAAAAAACAGGGATATAGTCGCCCATATAAGTATTCACAAAGGTTCTTACATTGCCCCCGACAAAACATGCGTTCAGGGTAAAGGCATCGCAATACGGTTTTCTGGTGTACTTTGCATCCCCTTCCGTATGGATCGAAACAATTTCGACATTTTCAATTTCTTTATGCCTATCACATAGAGCATCGATTAATTCGTTTGGAGTCATAGCGGCCCCTTGAAAAAAGACGCGGTCTCCAGATTTTACGATTCCTACCGCTTCTTCTGCTGATGTTATTTTCATTATGGATTTGATTTTTTAAGGTTGATGGCATTCAATGGCGGCCGATACTGTATCTGTAGGTGCAGCTTTTGGGGAAACATAGGGGATTCCCAATCCTAGCCCACGTACAATGAACAAAACACCAATGATGACCACGAACACCGGTATCAATTTTTGTATTTTGGATTTAATGGAAGTACTGAACATTCCTTTGGAATAGACCACCAATGACATTAAAGGTACGGTACCCAAGCCAAAAATCATCATATAAAGACCACCTTCCAAAGGACTCCCCATGGCAATGGCTCCCAAAAGGGCCATGTACACCAGACCGCAGGGCAAGAAACCGTTCAAAAAACCAATGGTCAAAAAAGTGTCGGGTGTCTTCTTTTTGAGTTCGGCCCCCAGTTTGGACTTCACCTTGCCGATGATCGAGTAAATGGGCGACAACATTTTATGTCCGTTAAGGTACTTTCCCGGAATCAATACAAGAGCTATCATAAGCACCCCTATTCCGATAGACAGTTTTTGCTGAATGCCGAACAATGACAATCCCTTGCCCAAAAGTCCAAACAACAAGCCAATCATCCCATATGCCAATAGTCTCCCAAAGTGGTAGATGGACAATTGTGCTGTCTTTTTTACACCATTGTTTTGGTCCAAAGGCAACATAAAGGCTATTGGCCCACACATGCCCAAGCAGTGCAGGCTTCCAAGTAGTCCAAGAACCAATGCAGAGGTCAACATGATCAGTATACCAATTTTTGTTTATGCAAAAAGGAATTACCTTCGTATTCCCAGTTTATGGAAATGTCCCAGCGACCGTCTACCAAGCGATTGTCAGGTATGAGCAAATGTGTTTTGGACAAACTTATAGGAAAGTCTGTGTCCAAATGCTTGTTAGACGGTCTATATAGGGACACTGTTCCACTTATTTTTTTTGGATCGAAACGTTCTGGAAAATAAACCACCAAACCTTTATCCGTTTTTTCAACCTTTAGGTTGGCGTCCATTTCCGTTGCCGTTTTTGATGCATCTATCTCTTGCTGATAAGACAATTCTTTTTTATAGTATTCCTCCGTCACCAAATCGTGATTGGCGCTATCATCCGTACTCATCCTAACTACAAAGTATAGGATAAAGCTGATGAAGCCAATAAAAGCCAACACGATTCCAGTTCCCCAATTAATTTTCATATCAATCCTTTTTAGTTGTAACTCCTTGGTGCCAAAAATTGGGTCACCGTAGTTTCTATGAGCTTATCCCCGCTATACACACCTATCTTCAATTTATCCTTGTCGCCGTTCAATGCCGAAGCGTTTATTTCTATAAACAATGTCCCTTCTGCCATTTCTTCCGCAGAAACGGTAAATTCATCTTGGGAAACCATTTTGATTTCTCCGTTGTGCGACATCAGTTCGAAAGATACATTTTCGATATCCTTGGTGGTCTTGTTCACCAATTTATAAGTGTATACATTACTGATAATGTTGTTCTCCTTACGTTCGTAAAGTTGGCCGGGCAAACGCAGTATGTTTGCTTCAACCTCGTTTCGCATAAACAACATTCCAATCAGGATGCCTATCAATACCACTAGTACTGCGGTATATCCTTTCATGCGGGAAGTAAACTTAAACTTGTTCTTCTTGGTTATCTCATCTTCACTGGCGTACCTGATCAAACCTTTAGGTTTGTCAATGCTTTCCATAATATGATCGCACTCATCAATACAGGCCGTACAGTTTACGCACTCCAACTGTGTTCCGTTACGAATGTCTATTCCGGTTGGACAAACATTGACACATTGAAAACAGTCAATACAATCACCATGTCCCAGTGCTTCCCTATCCTCATTTTTTCGAAACTTTTTGCGTCCGTTCTCACCTTCCCCACGTTTGTGGTCATAGGCCACAACAATGGATTTATTATCCAAAAGCACCCCTTGTAATCTACCATAAGGGCAAGCAATGATACATACCTGCTCCCTGAACCAAGCAAAGATGAAGTAAAACACCGCTGTAAAGATCAGCAATGGAATCATAGTGCTCAGGTGCGCCATGGGACCATCTGTTATATATGACAATAGCTGATCACTCCCGATCAAGTATGCCAAGAACACATTGGCAATAAAAAAGGAGATGATGAAGAAAATAAGCCACTTCAATACTCTTTTCCTGATTTTTTTACCCGTCCAAGGCGCTTTGGCCAAGCGCATTTGAGCACCTCGGTCACCATCTATCCAATATTCGATACGACGGAAGACCATTTCCAAAAATATGGTCTGGGGGCACATCCATCCGCAGAAAATACGACCATAAGCGACCGTAAACAGCGCAATGAAAATTACCCCTATGATCATGGACACGACCATTAAGTGAAAATCTTGAGGCCAAAATGGAAGTCCGAATATATTGAAACGTCGGTCCAACACATTGAACAACAAGAACTGATGCCCATTGATTTTGACAAAAGGAGCTGCAATCAAGAAAATTAGCAGAAAATAACTAACATACTTACGGTAGTTGTAGTACCGTCCACTGGGTTTCTTCGGAAAAATAAAATTCCGTTTTCCATCTTCTGTGATTGTGCCTATGGAATCCCTAAAGTTCTCTTCCATCGTTTTTATTTGTCAATTCATACTACCATAGACGTCCCCAAAAGGGTTAATTCATGGCTACGTCTGTTGAATCAGTGGCCTGCTCCATTGCTTCTGGTGCAGCTTCTTTCGTTTCAGATTCCGTTCCATTGGACTCTTCGGGAGCATTGGGGTCTACCCATATTTCCCCCTCGGGTTCCTTTGGATTGGCGGGTGTGGTGCCGCCCAGGGTCATTACATAACTGGATACCTGAGCCATTTCTACAGGCTTTAAGGTTTGTTTCCAAGCAATCATCCCTTTGCCGTCGCGACCACCTTCGGAAATTGTGGTAAAGATGTTTTTGATGCCTCCTCCCAATATCCAGTATTTGTCGGTAAGGTTTGGACCAATTCCACCCCCACCGTCGGCCATATGACAGGCTACACAATTGGCCTGAAATATTTTCTCTCCCGCAGCCAAATCCGATTCATCGGATAGGAACTCAACGGTACTGGCATCCACCAAGTCTTTGGCAGTTCTTTTGTACTCTTCAATGGCAATTTGCGCAGCAGCAACTTCTTGTTCGTATTCAAGTTCTTGATCGTATTCACCGATAACATGGAAACGAACTAAATAAACCACTGCAAAAACAATGGTCGCATAGAAAAGATATACCCACCATGGTGGCAGCACGTTGTCCAGCTCACGGATGCCATCATAGTTATGATCCAGAACAATCTCACCTTCTCGTTCTATGGAGCGGCTTTTGGTAAGTCGTTTCATTAAGTTCTTGGCCCAAGTCCATTCAAACTTTTTGTCTTTAGCTTCCAAGTAGCGCTCCTTTCCTTCTTCTGAAAGGGTTTGGAACATGATATTCTCAATGGAAGCTAAAATCAGTTCTATGGCAATAAGGATCATCAATACCAACAGCATAAAAAACTGTGTGATGGGATATTCAAGTATTGCGGGTTTGTCACCGGAGTCTATAAAGAATTCCATCAATCCGAAGATCAAAAAGAATAAAACGGGGACTCGTATCCACCAAGGTGTTCTTGTGCTCATAATGTTATAGTTTGTTTTGTTGATCATCGTTATCCAATGGCAGTTCGGACATCTCCCTTATGTGTTCTTTAGTAGCGGTAAACACCCACCAGAACAATAGAACAAAAAACACAAAGAAGATGAGCAGGGAAACCATGGGATAGTTCGCTATCCCATCAATGGTTTCCATATGTTCTTTTACAAATTTCAACATGGTTATGTTAGATTTTAGAGACTAGAACCAAGACGCTAGGTCTTTGTCATTGGATATCTTGGTTCTTGGCTCTTGATTCATGATTTCATTTTCTATTTTTCAGCTGTATCAGTAATCTTAATATCGGTACCCAATCGCTGCAGGTAAGCAATCAAGGCTACGATTTCACGATCTTGCATTTCCACAAAATCCAAGCCGTTTTCCTCAGCATATTTCTTATCTGCTTCATACGTTTTTGCGAATTCTGGGTCTGTATAGAGACTCTTCTCTATCTCGGCTGCTTGCTCTTCCATAGATTGTGGAGCGTTGGCAATATCCTCTTCGGTATAGGGAACACCAAGCTTTGCCATGGCCTCCATTTTAGCTTGAATATCGCTACGGTCGTGTTCGTCCGTAACCAACCATTCGTACGATGGCATTATGGAACCGGCGGAAGTACTTTGTGGATCGTACATATGGTTTAAGTGCCAACTATCGGAGTATTTGCCTCCAACTCGCAACAAATCGGGACCAGTACGTTTACTACCCCACAGGAATGGGTGGTCGTACACAAATTCACCTGCCTTGGCGTACTCACCATAACGTTCTACCTCACTACGGAACGGCCTGATCATTTGTGAGTGACAACCCACACAACCTTCTCGAATGTAAAGGTCTCGTCCTTCCAACTCCAATGGCGTGTAGGGTTTAACACTTGTAATGGTCGGGATATTGGATTTTACCAATATGGTTGGGACAATTTGAACAATACCCCCGATCAAGATGGCTACGGTGGCCAAAATGGTCAACTGAACCGGTTTTCTTTCCAACCAGTTGTGGAAGGTTTCGCCAGCCACTCTTCGTTTTGCAACGCGTTCCAATGCTGGAGCTTCTGCTGCTTCATCTTCAACCTTGCTACCAGACCTAATGGTCATCACCACATTGTAAAGCAACACAAACATACCTAGGATGTACAACGAACCTCCTATGGCCCTCATCCAATACATAGGGATGATCTGGGTCACGGTTTCCAAGAAGTTACCATAAACCAAGGTACCATCTGGGTTGAATTCTTTCCACATCAAGGCTTGGGTAAATCCTGCTACGTACATCGGCAAGGCATATAATACAATACCCAAGGTGCCAATCCAGAAGTGGAAATTGGCCAATCCTTTGGAGTGCAAATCTGTTTTGAACATTCGTGGCACCAACCAATAGATCATACCAAATGTGAGGAATCCGTTCCAAGCCAAGGCTCCCACGTGAACGTGGGCAATGATCCAGTCACTAAAGTGAGCAATTGCATTTACGTTTTTCAAGGAAAGCATTGGGCCTTCAAAAGTGGCCATACCATAACCCGTGATAGCTACCACCATAAATTTTAATGTGGCATCGGTACGCACTTTGTCCCACACACCACGAAGGGTCAACAATCCATTGATCATACCACCCCATGATGGTGCTATCAACATTATGGAGAATACCACACCTAGATTCTGTGCCCAATCTGGTAACGAAGAATATAACAAGTGGTGAGGGCCTGCCCAGATATAAATGAATATCAACGACCAAAAGTGGACGATGGACAATCTATAGGAATAGATGGGTCTGTTCGCCGCCTTGGGAACAAAGTAGTACATCAAGCCCAAGAAAGGCGTGGTCAAAAAGAATGCCACCGCATTGTGACCATACCACCATTGTACCAAAGCATCTTGCACACCAGCGTAAACAGAATAACTTTTTAGTGCAGTTACCGGTAATTCCAAGCTGTTAAAAATGTGAAGCACGGCTACCGTAACAAAGGTGGCCAAGTAAAACCAGATGGCCACATACAAGTGCCTTTGTCTTCTTTTTAAGATGGTACCGATCATGTTCCAGCCAAAAATCACCCACACCACTGCAATGGCTAAATCTATAGGCCATTCCAATTCGGCATATTCTTTGGATGTTGTGTATCCTAATGGTAACGTCAATGCTGCTGCGACAATAATCAATTGCCAGCCCCAGAAATTGATGTTACTTAGGGCATCACTGAACATTCTTGCTTTAAGCAGGCGTTGCAGTGAGTAATACACCCCTGCAAAAATCGCGTTCCCCACAAATGCGAAGATCACGGCATTGGTGTGCAATGGGCGCAAACGGCCAAAACTCAACCAAGATATACCCTCTGTAACGTTGGGGAACAAAAACATAAAGGCCAACAAAAGACCTACTGCCATACCCACCACGCCCCATAAAATGGTAGCGTATAAGAACTTTTGTACGATTTTGTTATCGTAACGGAACTGTTGTATTTCCATATTTATTGGTTTGTACTTTTAGTTTGTTTGATTTCCTTTTTATTTGGGTTTGATTTTTCCTTGTCCTTAACCACCTCATCCTCGAACAACATTCTTACCGATGGGGTATAGGTGTCATCGTATTGTCCGCTTTTTACCGAGAAAACAAAGGCTACAAAAAAGATTACGGCCACCGTTATACTAATGGCCAACAACACATAAATAACACTCATACCTACCTGAATTTAGGGGTAAAACTACTATGATGGTATTCCTCAAAAAATGACATATATCAGCTTTCTAAAGTTTTTAATTCTTTACCGAGATAATTTGTTGCCAAGGTGGTGAACACCACAATACTGATGGAGCTCAATGGCATCAAAATAGCGGCAATAACGGGTTGCAACTGACCCGTAACGGCAAAATACAATCCTACTACGTTGTAGCAGAGCGACAACAAAAAGCTCATTTTTATGATTCCAATGGACTTTTTTGACAATCTCATGAACTTGGGCAGCATTCGCAACTTGCTCGCATCCAAAATGCCATCACAGGCTGGCGAAAACACGTTGATGTTCTCCGAAACGGCCAAACCTACATCGCTTTGGGCCAAGGCTCCGGCATCGTTCAAGCCATCACCCACCATTAAAACTTTGTGGTGTTCCTGTAGGTTTTTGATGTATTCGAGCTTATCCTCTGGTTTTTGATCAAATAGCATTACTGTCTTCTCTGGAAGCACTTTTTGCAATTGCGCTCTTTCTCCATCATTATCACCAGAGAGAATTCCCAGTTCCAAGTCCTCGCCCAGCTGCGTAAAAATTTGGCTCATACCATCGCGGTAGGTGTTTTTGAACACAAATTTCCCTTTTACATCTTCATCGGCACTTACGTAGACCGAAGTATTGGTCAATGCATTGGATTTGCTCTCTCCCACATAGGATGCGGAACCCACTTTTATGGAGTGATGATTGTACTTTCCCTCGATACCTTTTCCTGTATGTTCCTGGAATTCTTCCAAGGTCATTATGGAGTTGGATTTTAAAATATCATAAAGTGACCGGCTCAATGGGTGATTGGATGCCCGAAGGGTTGTCTTTAAAAGTGCTGTTTCCTCTTCGGTCAGTTCCATCCCTTCGTAGTGGATGGTGTCCTTCACATTTGTAGTGAGGGTGCCTGTTTTATCAAAAATAGCGGTATCTATCTTGGACAATCTTTCGATCACATTGGTATTCTTCAAATAGAATTTATGTTTTCCAAAAATGCGGAGCATATTTCCCAAAGTAAATGGGGCCGCCAAGGCAATGGCGCAAGGACAGGCAATGATCAATACGGAAGTGAACACATTCAGGGCCAAACTCGGGTCAAGAATCAACCAAAAAATAGTAGCTATAGTGGCAATGCTTAAAACTGCAATTGTAAATCGTTTTCCAATGCTATCCGTAAGGGTCTGAAATTGACTTGCCTTGTCTTTGGAAAATATGGAGTTGCCCCACAACTGTGTCAAATAACTTTGGGAGACGGATTTCAGCACCTCAACCTCCAAAACTCCAGAAAGCTGTTTGCCACCCGCAAACAGCTTTTCACCAGATTCTTTCCATACGGGTTCGGATTCGCCCGTCACAAAACTATAATCAATCTCGGCAGTTCCCTTGATGAGGATACAATCTACAGGAATAATTTCATGGCTTCGAATCAAAACCCTGTCCCCTACTTCAATATTATAAATTTGGATGTTTTCTTCTTCCCCATTTTGCTTCAAACGGGTGACGGCAATCGGAAAATAGGATTTGTAGTCACGCTCAAACGAGAGATAGGCATATGTTTTCTGTTGAAAGAATTTCCCCAACAACAAGAAGAAGACCAAGCCCGTGAGACTGTCAAAAAAGCCTGAGCCCAAATCAAACACAATGTCCACCGTACTTCTCAGAAAAAGGGTCAATATCCCCAGGGCGATGGGCACATCAATGTTCAGCAGTTTGGAACGGATGCCCTTGTAGGCCGAGATAAAGTAATCCTGCGAGGCATAAAATACCACGGGAAGGGAAAAGACGAACATCAACCAACGGAAAACCTGCTTGTATTGATCCAGCCAAAACTCTTCAACTTCAAAATACTCGGGAAAGGAGAACAGCATTACATTGCCAAATGCAAAACCCGCAACACCCAACTTATAGATTAGGGAACGGTCTACTTTTTTCGCTTTTTTGTTGTATTCCTCCAGGGAGATATAGGGTTCGTAACCGATGCTCCCCAACAAAAGCACCAATGCTTTCAGGGAAAAATCCTCTGTTTTATAGGTAACCCGGATGGTTTTTTTTGGAAAGTCGACCTGAGATACCTTAATGGCCGAATGTAGCTTGTTCAGGTTTTCCAACACCCAAATGCAGGAACTGCAGTGAATGGTGGGAACACTCAAACTGACCACCTGTACGCCTTCTTCATTAAACTCCACGAGTTTCTGTACAATTTCTTGGTTGTCCAAAAAATCGTATTTCTGTCGGATTTCGTTAGGTGTGGTTCCCGCCTTGCCCTCTATTTCATAATAGGTGGACAGGCCATTCGATGTAAATATTTCGTAAACGGTCTTACAACCATTGCAACAAAAATCCTTATCATCAAACTGCACATAACTTTTACCGCACTCGTCTCCACAATGATAACAGGTTAGGTCTGTCATTTCACATTTGCTTTACCTGATGCAAATTTGTAATACTCTTCCTCTTAAAAATATGATATTTATCAGTAATTCGTAAATGTTTAACCCTTAAGTTTGTCAAATCAGGTAAATTAACCACTATGGAAAGCAGGTGTGAAAATTGTATCGTCCGACAGTTCAATTCCCTCCGTGCCATGAGCAAAGAAGAGTTGAAACAAGTTTCGGATTCTAAAACTACCAGGACCATAAAAAAAGGAGAACCCCTTTTTGAGGAAGGTGACAAACTTAATGGAGTCTATTGTGTAAGGAACGGAGTATCCAAGCTTTCCAAGTTAAGTGCCAACGGAAAAGATCAAATTGTGAAATTGGCCAGCAAGGGCGAAGTCCTTGGCCAACGTTCGGTTATTTCCCAAGAAAGCGCCAATCTTTCGGCTGTTGCCGTGAATGATATGGAAGTCTGTTTTATTCCAAAAGAAAGCATCAATAATACCCTTCAAAAAAATCCAAATTTCACTTTAGAGGTGCTACGCCATATGGCCCACGATCTAAAGGAGGCTGATGATGTTATTGTCAATATTTCCCAAAAAACCGTCAAGCAACGAATGGCAGAGGCCTTTCTTTACCTTCAAAACAATTTTGGGGAAGATGCCGATGGGTTCTTGGCGCTTACACTTTCAAGGGAAGATATCTCCAATGTGGTGGGTACCGCTACGGAATCGGCCATTAGAATCATTTCCGAATTCAAAAAGAAAGGCTTGATCCAAACATCGGGCAAAAAAATCGGCATTAAGGATGAGCGTAGGCTTCATGAAATAGTCGAGGGCTTTTAGTCCAATTTTCCAAACCTGACATTTGTCATAGTATCCCCTAGCCCTTAGGCCTAATTTTATTGCATCATAATTCTAGTCCGATGCAAAAGATATTAATACCTACCGATTTTTCGGAAAATTCATGGAATGCCATTGATTACGCCATGCAATTGTTCCGTAACAGACGTTGTACATTTTATTTGCTCAACACCTATACCCCTGTTATTCCCAGCAGCCGATTTATGGCCAAAATGATTGATGGGGTTCGCATTGTGGATGCGGTAAGGGAAAATTCAGAACAAGGACTGCATAAAACGGTGAAGCGTATCAAAACCAAATACGGCAATCCAAACCACAGTTTCGAGACCATCTCTTCTTTTAATTTGTTGGTGGACGAGGTAAAGGACATTGTGGAAACTTTTGGCATCAATTTGGTGATCACTGGAACCAAAGGAGCTTCGGGTGTGGATGAAGTATTTATGGGCAGTAACACGGTACGCATTATTAAAAGCGTCCGAAAGTGTCCTGTTTTGGCCATTCCATACCATTTTGAATATGTTACCCCTTCGGAAATTGCCTTTGCCACGGATTTTAATCGATTTTATACCTCATCCGAATTATCTCCAATATTGGATATGGCGGAAATGTTCAATGCCACTATCCGAATTGTACACGTTCAATACGGTATAAAAGCGTTAACGGAACTACAACAATTTAACTTGAACATGTTACGACGTTATCTTGGCGAGGTGGAACACTATGTGCACACGGTTTCCGAACTCAATTCGGTATCCCACACTTTGGAGACCTTTTCCAAGGAACTGGGCATCCATTTGCTGGCCATGCTGAATTATCAGCATAGTTATATGGAAAAAATGACCCGTGAGCCCATCATTAAAAGAACAGCGTTCCACACTCAAATACCATTATTGGTAATTCCAGAGCTGGGGATGGAAGGTATTTCTGCCAAAGTAAAAGAAGAGGAGGAAATAGAGTCGCACAATTAACCTGCATTGTTATCTTTATGCCACATTTATTTTAGAATCTGGCATTAAGTAACCCATGGACAAACAACAATTGATTGACTGCCACGAGCGGATAAAACCCTTTATCCACAACACACCAGTGCTCACATCTCGACTTTTGAACGAGATATCGGATGCCAATTTGTATTTTAAATGTGAGAACTTTCAACGTATGGGCGCTTTTAAAATGCGCGGGGCGGCCAATGCCATAATGCAGCTTACGCATGAACAAAAAAAGAACGGTGTTGTGACCCATTCTTCGGGAAATTTTGCCCAAGCCTTGTCACTTTCCGCAAAAAGCTTGGGGGTAAAGGCCTATATTGTAATGCCGAGTTCTGCGCCCCAAGTAAAAAAAGAAGCGGTGAAGGGCTACGGAGGCATTTTGGTTGCCTGTGAACCCAACCTGGCTGCCCGAGAACTTGCATCCGACCAAATTACGCAACAACATGGAGCAACCTTTATTCACCCTTCGAATGATGACCATGTGATTTTAGGACAGGGAACCGCCTGCAAAGAATTGCTGGAACTTCAACCGGACTTGGACTATGTGGTAGCGCCTGTTGGCGGTGGTGGATTGATTGCAGGAACGGCCTTGTCCGCTCATTATTTTGGAAACCATTGCAAGACCATCGGTGGGGAACCTTATGAGGTTGATGATGCCTATCGGTCCCTCCAAAGCGGTAAAATAGAGACAAACAGCTCTACAAATACCATTGCCGATGGATTAAAAACTCAATTGGGTGATAGAAATTTCCCCATTATCCAAAAACATGTGCAAGAAATTGTTCGTGTAACGGAAGAAGAAATAATTGCTGCGATGCGATTGATTTGGGAGCGTCTAAAAATCGTATGCGAACCCTCCAGTGCAGTGGCTTTTGCCGCTGTAATCAAAAGAAAGGAAAAGCTTCGTGATAAGAAAGTGGGTATAATTATATCTGGTGGCAACGTAGATATTAGCCATTTACCTTTTTAAAACTTATAATGCTTTGTTGGGTAGCGATATGGTAAAGGTAGTGCCTTTTCCTATTTCGCTTTCTACACCTATTTTACCATCCATGGCATCAACTTGGGTCTTTACCAAGTAAAGTCCAAAACCTTTACCTTCTGTAGCGCCACTCAATCTCCCGTACATATCAAATATTTTTCGTTCCTTTTCGGGCGTAAGCTCCATACCAATTCCGTTGTCGGAAAATCTTAGCACTACATTTTCCACTGTCTTCTCCGTAGCAATTTCAATCTTGGCCGGAACACCTTCCTTACCATAATTAATGGCATTGAGAATAAGGTTGTAAAAAATATTGACCACATAGCTTTTGGCTCCAAACACAACGTCAGCTTTTGAGAAATCGGTCTTGAGAGTGGCCTTATGCTTGGCGATTTCTTCCGCCAGCAGTCCGTCCACGTCTTTAATCACCTCTTTAAGGAACACTTCTCTAAACTTTTCTTTATCGGCCGATTTTAAGGATAGGGATAAATGAAGATCTTTTATCGTCTGGTCGAGAGCTTCTGTAGTATGCTCAATCTTTTTCACAATATCATCGTTTACTTCGTCCTTGCCCCATTCGTATATTTTGGATAGCATTAAAAGATTTGAAATAGGCCCCCTGAGGTTGTGGGATATGATCCGAACAAAATTTTGAAGTTCGTGGTTTTGCTCCACTATTTGTTGGTTGACCAAAACATCCTTGGTAACATCTTGGGTTGTACCGCTCATTCGATAAGCTTGGCCTTCCTCATTGTAATACGCCCTTCCTTTTTGATGCACATACCTATGCTCTCCATTGCCTACTACAATCCTATGAACAATATCATGAAGGGTATTTTCCTTGATACATTTGGTCACATCTTCGTTAAAAGCCTTCCTGTCTTCGGGATGTATAATCTCGACCAGAGATTCGTAGTTCGCATTAAAGGTTTGTGAATCTTGATTAAATATTTTATAAAGCTGGTCGGACCAGGTAATTTCATTTTCGACAATGTCCCAGTTCCAATGCCCAACATTGGCAACTTCTTGGGCTTCTCGATACTTTTGCTCACTATCGAGCAACCGATGGTTGTTGTCCACTTCTTGGGTAATTTCCTTTTGCCAAACGCAACATCCAACGACATCGCCGGAACTGTTCATGAAAGGTTGAAACGAAAATTCATGCACCACAGTATTCCCATCCTCAACAAATGTATGTTTTGATGTTGTTGCATAACGGTTGAGCGCCCTTTCGCAACCCTGCTCGCAAGGATCGAAGAAGAAATCGGATTGATAGACTTCTATAAGGTCCATGCCCCTTTCCGCTTCTCCTAAACCATTTTGTTTAAGTCGCGTTTTAAAGGACGTGTTAAAAGCGGTGAGCCGATAATGCTTATCCATGGCCCAAACAAGGTCCGCCCTATCCTCTACAATTTCAATTTCATTCTGAATAAAGACTTGTTTCCGTTTCACAGGGGTAATATTTATTCAGAATAAAATTAAGGAAGTTAAATTAGGTTAAGTGATATTGGCCATTATTTATTGGCACTTTGCAAATAATCCTCTAAATGCTCAATCCGTAAGGGCTTTGTAATGAATTCTTTAACATATTTCTCATACTTTTCCGCCTCTTCTTTGTCCGCATCCGATTCTGAAGAAGTCACCAACAATACCTCATTGGATTCGGGAAAGTCCTCTAGCATCATAAACTCCAAAAATTCAAAACCGCTCATTTCGGGCATATTGATGTCCAGTAAAATCAATGTTTTTGTTTTTGGGTCATTTCTAAATCTGAGATCATCCAGAGCCAATTCAGGATTGGTAAAGCTCTTAACCCTATCCTCCATACCCATTCTTCTAAAGTGAATAGCGTTGACGGTATTCACGAGGTCTTCATCATCGACCAAGTATATTTCCTTGTACATAGCGTTGTTGGCCTTTAAATTAGTTTAAGTTTGGTTTTACAATCGTAAAAATTGACAAATATCAATATTCTACAATTGTTAGAACTACAAATAAGTGTATTTTATTGTAAAAAAAATCCAACAATAAAAACAATAGGGTTTAAAACATTAATACATCTAAAAAATTTATGCCCCCCTTTTAACTTATCTGCTTGATCTAAATTTAGGATTATTCTTTAGATTTAACAAAAAATCAATAATCATTTTTATTTCTTGTGAACAATGTGCCTTTTTGAATTTTTTTTTATCAATTATTGAAACTCCTATTCAACCCGAAACGACCTTACTGCACTTGTACTTCTTAAAAATAAAAAAGCCCTTCAGTTTCTGAAGAGCTTTTGTGCGGGTGAAGGGAGTCGAACCCCCACGCCTTGCGGCAC
>TARA_R110002012_G_scaffold94666_2_pt1 | contig 73509 bp, 61 predicted proteins | sample TARA_R110002012 | Tara Oceans TARA_R110002012 (sample SAMEA4396515) | marine metagenome | biome: Westerlies Biome; feature: [DCM] deep chlorophyll maximum layer (ENVO:01000326); material: water (ENVO:00002006), including particulate matter (ENVO:01000060) such as... | depth 40 m
TGTCAAATAGCTTTTGCTTGACTGACACTGGCGGCGCCATTCCCAACTCCTGATCCATCAACTCCATCGCCTGCTCAACAGCCTCAAGTTCAGCCTTCACCTCGGGGTGCTCAGCGCACATACGCTCCACTTCAGCTTGCTCAGCTGTTGAGAGCGTGCCCAGAACGTAAAGTTCCAGTATCCCTGACTCGATGAATTCTTTACTTGTCAACGTTTAGTAATTTTCTTAACAATGTCATGCCTGCCCTTAGCCTGGTTTTCACCGTGCCGAGAGGAATATTGAACTTCTCTTCAATTTCCGATTGAGTGTATCCCTGAAAGTACATCAAGTCTACAATCTCGGCCTGGTCGGGTTTTAGTTTGCTGAGCAATTCTTTTACGCCAATGCCATCCACTTTCATTTCTTCCATTGGCAGGGCCACCTCAGCATATACGAAGGACTCGACCGAATCAGTTTTACCTGACTGTGAAAATTCTTTGGATCTTGTTTTGTCAATAGCCAGGTTCCTGGCAATATTCACCATCCAGGTATACAGCTTGCCTTTAGCAAAATCGTATTTCTCAGAGCGCTCCCAATACCTCAAAAAGGCATCGTTGAGTACCTCAGAGGCTACCTCTTCACTTTTTACGATTCGGAAGATAACGCCATAAATAGCCTTTGAATATCTGTCGTACAGATACTCAAAGGCCAGCTTATCCTTTACCTGAATGCGGCGGACTAACTCTTCTTCCGGGATGATATAGACGGTTCTTCCGCTCAACTACGGTCTGTTACAGGTGGATTACCTCGTCGTAAGCAGCTGCTGCTGCTTCCATCACCGCTTCCGACATGGTCGGGTGAGGGTGTACCGACTTGATAATTTCATGACCAGTGGTCTCCAGCTTTCTCGCCGTAACAATTTCAGCGATCATTTCTGTCACGTTGGCGCCAATCATATGGGCACCGAGGAGCTCGCCATATTTGGCATCAAAAATTAATTTCACGAATCCGTCGGCTGCGCCAGCAGCTTTGGCTTTGCCTGACGCCGAGAATGGAAACTTGCCAACTTTGAGCTCATACCCGGCTTCTTTAGCAGCCTTTTCGGTGTAGCCTACAGAAGCCACTTCTGGTGAGCAGTAGGTACAACCAGGGATGTTGTTGTAATCCAGCGGTTCAGGATGATGCCCTGCAATTTTCTCTACGCAGATAATACCCTCAGCAGATGCAACGTGCGCCAGCGCCTGGCCCTTCACAATATCGCCGATGGCGTAAATGCCCGGGATATTCGTTTTGTAGTAGTCATCTACCAGCACTTTACCTCTGTCGGTAGCAACGCCCACGTCTTCCAAGCCTATTCCCTCAAGATTGGTAGAAATCCCTACGGCAGACAGTACCACATCGCACTCAAGGTTTTCTTCACCTTTCTGCGTTTTCACAGTCACTTTGCACTTCTTGCCTTTGGTGTCAACTTTGGTTACTTCCGAGTTGGTCATGATGGTCATGCCAGCTTTTTTGAAGATTCTCTCCAATTGTTTCGACACTTCCTCGTCTTCGAGCGGAACAATATTGGGTAGAAACTCTACGATAGTAACATCCACGCCAATTGACTTGTAGAAGTACGCAAACTCTACACCGATAGCCCCCGAGCCAACCACCACCATGCTCTGTGGTTTCTTATCAAGAGTCATGGCCTTTCTGTAGCCGATAATTTTTTCATTATCGATGGGCAATGCCGGCAATTCACGTGAACGACCTCCGGTTGCCACTATGATATGGTCAGCCTGGTAGTCAGTCTTCTTGCCGTCTTTGGCAGTTACTTCAACTGTCTTGTTTTTCTTCAGCTTACCGAATCCTTCGATGTGATCGATTTTGTTCTTTTTGAAAAGGAACTGGATGCCTTTGCTCATTCCGTTGGCTACATCCCGGCTTCTCTTCACCATCCCGTCAAAATCGGCCTCGGCGCCTTTTACTGAGATGCCGTAGTCCTTGGCATGATTGATATATTCAAATACCTGGGCACTTTTCAGTAAGGCTTTGGTAGGTATACAGCCCCAGTTGAGGCAAATTCCGCCCAGCTCGTCACGTTCTACCACACCTACTTTCATTCCCAGTTGAGAGGCCCTGATAGCGGCCACATAGCCTCCGGGTCCACTCCCAATAACAATCAAATCGTATTTCGTAGCCATTTGAATATGTTTATGTCAATTTTAAAATATAGTCTGGCGGCAAATTTAAACCGTTTGGCTGGAGAAAAAAATCTTTCATGGAACCATACAAAAGTTATTACCAGACAGCGAAATTGGATTCTCACAATTGGATTCATTCCACCTTTTGGCATTATTTCCAGTCCGGAGGAGTCCGTACAAAAGTATAATAGCCACTGGCAGAATGAGCCACTTTTTACCTTTTATCTGCATTCTCTCAATTGCTTGGAACACAACAACTGAGTACACAGGAAAAATCCCGGCAAGGAACCTTTCTGCGTCACTAGCAACTGGTTTGCCCAGAATTACAAAGCCAAGCACGTAAACAACAGGAATGGTTGATAATTGTCTAAGAAATGTTAGCCTTGGTGAAATGGGCTCGCTGGAAAAGAATATACTAATAACGAACCACAAACTGAGAATTCCTGCTGCAACTACAACATAGTGGCTGGATGTGCCTGGCACAAACCAAACGCCAATAGCACTTGAATATTCCAAAATGTTGCCACCCACGTTTTGTAAATATCCAGCATCCAGAAACCCTCCCCCTTCTCGGGAAAAACCATAGAGGTTCCAGAGGAAGAAGCCAGAAGACGAAGTCAGAAAAGCAATGCCAATTTTTATCCTATTCACAAAAGAACTCTCCTCTAAAAAGAAAGTGAGAAAAATACTGGACACTATGAATACACCGGCGTTTCGTTGAGCACAAAGGAGCAACGACAACAGAATAAGTGCATAAAACAAATACACACTTTTTGTTTCACCGTGGAAATAGAGTGTGACGATGATCAGCTGAATCAGAACTAGAAAGAATGGCTCACTCCATAAAAAGGAATGCACTAAAAGCAACGGGGTTGAGAGAAAAATGTAAAAACATGCAAGAACCTTATAGCTAAAACTGCACAGTACAATATCAATCAGTTTCCAGATCAAAATGAGCGTAACTGCATAGCAAACGATATTAAAAACCTTGCTGAAGGACAGGTTCCCATTCCAAAGAGAAAGAATTGCTGGAAACAAAGGTGGCTGTGCAACATACTTAGCGCCAAGCTGCGTTTCCATTGGACGCCCCTCCGCAATCGCCCTCGCTGCCGATAAATAGTTATGCGAATCGTAAGTAAGACCAAGCCCGCACCAAACGGCGTAAACGAGGGTGCAGCATGCCAATGTACCAACCAAAAATGGAATGATCCATGTGTATTTATTATCAATTTGGGCTAGATACTTAGTCAACTTTTTATTTCTTTGATGCATTATCCAGAAATATACAGACAATGAAACTATTGGAAGGAAAAGTCGCCCTTGTTACCGGCGCTTCAAAAGGTATTGGTAAATCTATTGCAATGGCATTTGCTGAGCAAGGCGCCACCGTAGCTTTTACTTATCTGTCAAGTGTAGAAAAAGGCCAGGCGCTCGAAAAAGAGTTGTCGGCAAAAGGTGTAACTGCTAAAGGCTACAGATCTGATGCCAGCGACTTTCAGGCGGCTGAAGAGTTGATAAACGCAGTGGTAACCGACTTTGGAAGACTCGACGTGCTGGTCAACAACGCCGGCATCACAGCCGACACATTGCTGATGAGAATGAGCGAAGAGCAGTGGGACAAGGTGATTCAGGTGAACCTGAAGTCTTGTTTCAATACAGTAAAAGCGGCCACGAAACCATTCCTGAAGCAAAAGAGCGGCAGCATCATCAACATGACTTCCGTAGTTGGCCTCAAAGGAAATGCAGGCCAGGCGAACTATGCTGCTTCCAAGGCAGGCATCATAGGCTTCACCAAATCAGTGGCCCTTGAGTTCGGCTCCCGCAATATCAGATCCAATGCGATTGCACCAGGATTTATAGAAACAGAAATGACTGACGTGCTGGATGAGAAGATTGTGCAGTCGTGGAGAGATGCCATTCCATTGAAAAGGGGTGGCCAGCCCGAAGATGTGGCCAATGCCTGTATCTTTCTTGCCTCCGACATGTCAACCTACATTACTGGCCAGGTGATCCAGGTCGATGGTGGCCTGCTGACCTAAAACCTTTGACTCGGTAATCGGCTTTGCAACCACACCGGTCACTCATCGCCGATTACCGGTTAACATAACCCAGCGTGCCGCTCACCAAATTTACAGTAACTTCCAACACCCTTTTGCGGTGCACTTCGTTATCATTGATGTGTCTTAAAGAGCCAAATGACAGAAAACAATAATTTACTGTTCGAACATTCCCCCTGGTGGATTTTGGCGTGCTGTGCTTTGGGTTTGCTTTATGCTTTTTTGCTGTACCAGAAAAAATCAACCTGGTCAACACTGACAAACCGCATCCTTTTCAGCATTCGTTTTCTGCTGGTGAGCTTCCTGGCCATTCTGTTGCTCAGCCCTTTTCTCAGGCTTGTACTTAATCAGGTAGAGGAACCCATTTTTGTTCTTGCCCTCGATAATTCCACTTCGGTTGCCAGCGGTTTAGACTCTACTCAGCTTTTGGCCGTGTCCAGGCAAGTGGATCAGCTGGCGGCTGCACTGGCGGCTAAAGACATTACGGTAGAAAGAAGGAACCTCAGCAACGAAGAGCTTTCAAAATTTGAGGGTACACCTTTTGATCAGAAAACAACCGACCTATCCACGCTTCTTAGAGAGTGGCAAACCGAATTCGAAGGGAGAGCCTTTGCTGGTGCACTGATAGTATCCGATGGTATTTACAACAAGGGCATGGCTCCCCAGTATCTCAACTTTACCGGCAAAGTTTATACGCTGGGCGTTGGAGACACAATTCCTGTAAAGGATCTTATTTTGAACAATGTTCAGTTCAACAAAATCGCTTATCAGGGAAATCTTTTCCCGGTGCGGGCAGAGGTAATTAACCAAGGCATTGAAACAGGAGAGTTGGAAGTCTCCATTTTAAAAGACGGGAAAATAATCAGCACGCAAAGAATAAAAGGCGATGGTGGTGAGCTTCTCAACGCCGACTTTCAGGTGCCCGCCGAGCAGCAAGGCCTTCAGCACTACGTAGTTCAGGTATCTACCCATCCTGAAGAAACGATTCTTTCCAACAACCGGCAGGACATATACATCGACATTGTAGAGGGCAAAGAAAAAATCCTCATCGCTTCCGGCGCTCCCCACCCAGACATCAAGGCCCTTAAGGCTGCGATATCGAAAAATGAAAATTACGAGGTAAAAACCTACGTGCCAATGGTGGACAAAGAGCTGCCCACCGATGTATTTGACCTTGTTATCCTTATCTCACCATTCGAAAGACAGCGAAGACTGACTGCTTTGCTGGAGAGAGTGAAGAATGAAAACATGAGTGCCTGGTATGTACTGGGCAGCACCACTTTGTGGGCGGAGGCCAACGACCAAAACACGCTCTTTAAGGTAGAGAGGACAAGGAATGAGTCGGACCAGGTCAGGCCGGCATACAATGACGCCTTTCAACTTTTCACGTTCGAAAGTGAGTGGAAGGGCATAGTCAATTCTTACTACACCCCGGTGACAGTTCCATACGGTGACTATCAAATCAGCGGTGGCGTTGCTGTGGCGTTGTTTCAGAAAGTAGGCGCTATTACCACACCCCGGCCCATGTGGTTTTTCTCGCAAAACCAGCTACCCAAGCAAGCGGTGACTTTAGGTGAAGGCCTTTGGCAATGGCGCATGCAGGAGTACTCGAGAACAGATAATTATGTAGCATTTGATAATCTCGTGCTGAAAACGGTACAATACCTGAGCTCTAAAGAAGACAAAAGGAAGTTTCGGGTGTACACTACAAAAACTGAATTTTTCGACAACGAGCAGATCATTTTTCAAACTGAAACCTATAACGACGTCTTCGAGCCTGTTTATGGCACAGAGGTGGAGCTAAAGTTGACCTATGCCGATGGAAGCGTAACCAACTACAACTATACTACGGCGCCGGGAAATACCCGATTCCGGCTCAATGGACTGAAAGATGGTATTTACAGGTTTGAAGCCAGTGCCATGGTAAACGGGAACAAGGAGCTTGCCTCGGGTCAGTTTACTATAAGAAAGCTCGACCTGGAAAACCTGCAGCTAACGGCCAATTTTAATGTTTTGAGAGAGTTGTCAGCAAGCACTGGGGGTAAGTTTTATGCAGCTAATCAGGTTGACGCTATGATCGCCGACCTCACTGCACTGCAACCAAAAGGCAGGATTTACAGTTCAGAAAACTACCTTCCGATTATTCATCTCTGGTGGATCTTCACTATCCTCCTGGTGCTGCTGTCAGCAGAGTGGTTTACCCGAAAATATTCGGGCAGCTATTGAGAAAGATCCTCATCACTTGATTAAACCGGGATTAATTTGAATAAAGACTACAAAAGTTTGGTTTGGGTCAGGTGACGTAAATACCCCTTCCAACTAAGCTGCAAGCCACTACCCAGGGCTTTCTTCATAAACTTTTGTAGTCTGGTGGTGGCAGAAGTAGCTGGCCAGAAAATATTCGGGCCGCCATTAAAAAACAAAAGCCAGAAGTGAGACCTCTGGCTTAGCTAATTCTATTTGAGTATTTACTTCAGTTACTCTTTCTTTTCTTTCTTTACTTTCTTCTTTTTCAGTGAAATAACCAACTGCTCGGCGTCGGTTACATGATCTGCAAGGATAACGTCCCCCTCCTCAATTTCACCTCTAAGAATTTCTTCAGCCACCGGATCTTCCAGGTATTTCTGAATGGCCCGGTTCAGCGGCCTCGCTCCATACTGTGGATCGTACCCTTTATCAGATAAGAAATCCTTTGCCTTTTCCGTCAGTTCCACCTGATAGCCAAGGTCTGTGATTCTCTTGAATAGTTTACCAAGTGTGATGTCAATGATCTTATGAATATGCTCTCTTTCGAGGCTATTGAAGATAATGATATCGTCTAACCTGTTAAGGAACTCAGGGCTGAAGGTCTTCTTTAAAGCATTCTGGATGGTCGACTTCATCACCTCATCCATGCTGTTCTGTCTCGACTGAGTGGCAAAACCAATGCCTGCTCCGAAATCCTTCAAATCACGCACACCAATATTGGATGTCATGATGATGATGGTGTTTCTGAAATCGACTCTTCTACCGAGCCCATCAGTAAGAATACCGTCATCGAGCACTTGCAACAGGATGTTGAACACATCAGGGTGTGCTTTCTCGATCTCGTCGAGTAGCACCACAGCATATGGCTTGCGGCGCACTTTTTCTGTCAACTGACCTCCTTCTTCATAGCCAACGTATCCCGGAGGCGCTCCCACGAGTCTCGATACCGAGAATTTCTCCATGTATTCGCTCATGTCGATGCGCACCAACGAATCGTCCTTATCGAAAAGGTAAGTAGAAAGCACTTTTGCCAGTTCGGTTTTTCCAACACCTGTAGGGCCAAGGAAAACAAAAGAACCGATGGGCTTCTTAGGATCCTTCAAGCCTACTCTGGTACGCTGAATAGACCTTACGAGCTTCTTGATGGCCTCTTCCTGACCAATTACTTTGCCAGCCAGCTCTTCACCCATTTTCAGCAATTTATTGCCTTCCTTCTGAGCTACCCTGCTGGCAGGAATGCCGGTCATCATAGCTATTACTTCCGCTACGCTTTCCTCGTCCACTGCATAACGCTTCGACTTAGTCTCTTCTTCCCAGCGAGTCTTGGCATTTTCCAACTCCTCTATCAGCTTCTTCTCCTTGTCTCTTAGCTGCGCTGCCTCCTCGTACTTCTGGCTTTTTACCACCCTGTTCTTCTCCTTCTTCACATCTTCTATCCGCTCTTCCAACTGCACGATGTCTTCAGGAACATGGATATTGTTAATATGAACACGGGCACCAGCCTCATCCATCACGTCAATGGCCTTATCGGGCAGGAACCTGTCACTGATATACCTGTCGGACAAAGTCACACAGGATGCAATTGCCTCAGGTGTGTAATTCACATGGTGGTGCGACTCATACTTGTCTTTGATGTTGTTCAGTATCTGCATGGTTTCTTCCACTGTAGTGGCATCCACCATCACCACCTGAAAACGACGGGCAAGCGCACCATCTTTCTCAATATACTGGCGGTACTCATCAAGCGTAGTGGCTCCGATACATTGTATTTCGCCCCTGGCCAAAGCCGGTTTGAACATGTTGGAAGCATCAAGCGAACCCGATGCACCACCCGCACCTACTATGGTATGCAACTCATCAATGAAAAGAATCACGTCAGGTGATTTCTCTATCTCATTCATCACAGCCTTCATTCGCTCCTCGAACTGCCCACGGTACTTTGTGCCAGCCACCAATGAAGCAAGGTCAAGCGTCACCACTCTTTTATTAAAGAGCACTCTCGACACCTTCTTCTGAACGATTCTCAGCGCAAGGCCTTCAGCAATGGCTGTTTTACCAACACCAGGCTCACCAATCAGAATGGGGTTATTCTTTTTACGACGGCTCAGTATCTGTGCTACCCTTTCAATTTCTTTCTCACGGCCCACAATTGGGTCGAGCTTGTCATCCTCGGCCATTTTGGTCAGGTCTCTGCCAAAATTGTCGAGTACGGGCGTTCTGGACTTCTCCCCGCCTTTTGCCGCACCAGCTTCTCCTCTTCCGGCAGACCCACTTCCGCTGCTGCCAAATATTCTTGAAGAGGAATCGTCGTCAGTATCGTCAGTGTCTGACGATGCCAACGGATTTTCTGTTTGATATTCCAATAGCTCTTTCACGACTTCGTATGTTACGTCAAATTTCTCAAGAATTTGAGTCGCTATATTGTCTTCATCTCTCAGGATGGAAAGCAATAAGTGCTCAGTGCCGATCAACTGGCTCTTAAATATTTTGGCCTCCAAATAGGTGATTTTAAGCACTTTCTCTGACTGCCTGGTCAGGGGTATATTGGCTAGGTTTTTTACGTTGCTGGTGGCAGTGCCTTTGGTTGCCTGCTCCAGCGCAGTGCGAAGTTCCTCCAGAGAAACACCCAGTTTCTTCAGCAAGCCCACAGCTACACCTTCGCCTTCTCTAATCATTCCCAACAATAAATGTTCAGTGCCTATATAGTCATGCCCGAGACGAAGCGCCTCTTCCCGGCTTAGAGAAATTACCTCTTTGACTCTATTAGAAAATTTTGCTTCCATAAAATGGTATATCCTGTATTAGAGTAAAAATAATTTTTTAGTAGCGCAATTACTACTAATTGATGGTCGATTTGAATCTATTTAACAACGCCCCTCTCCCAAATGTTCAGTTCACAATTTACTAAGCTAATAAGGCCACTTTACTGAGGACTTCTTAATAATATGTAATGCATTAGGGCCTTCGCAAAAGATTAAATCGAGAATGGAGAGGTTAGGGACAAATTCGCTGCCAAAGTTTTGCTGGTACACAGCAGGCACGAAATGATCAATTTCCCCATTAGTGCTCTTGGGGCTAATTTTCGACCTCAAATCGGTAAAATCAAAATCTTTTGCCAATAAATATTTTTCTGACTGTAAAAATTTGTCTGACAGTCCGGCGCATTTCAGACATAATGACAGCAACTTTTCATTAAAATCAAGCAACCTGTCTGTCGGACTCAGAATCGCCTTTTGAAAATCTTCCCCAAAAAATTCGAAGAAAGGCGACTTGCCATAAGCGGAAAGGATGCCCTTCCAAAAAGGCCGCTGCCATGAAATGCTGTTATCAATCAACACTTCGTGAAAAGGGATTTTGGGAGCTGTGTGGCGCACGGGCACTGTCAGCGCCAGAGGGCCGTTGGCTCCAAGGACGATGCACCGGTTTCTGTAAGACTGCTTGATGTAGTTTTCATGCACATCGAAAATCACTTTGTCGAAGCTTTCCCAAACTGCGAAGTATTCAATGCATGGCAATAGCGGAAACTCGCAAACCACAATTTTTTCTGCGCCCACTATAAGAACTGGTTAAAATCTCCAAGCCCCTCTCTGATCACCTCAAACTCGTCGTCGACGCAATTGACAATAGTGCTGGGCACATTGTTGCCATAGCCGCCGTCAATCACTGCATCTACCAGGTCTTCATATTTTTCAAAAATGAGACCCGGATCGGTTGAATACTCAACAACCTCGTCCTCATCGTGAATGGAGGTAGTGATAATCGGATTACCCAGCACATTTACTATTTCCCTGGGAATATTGTGGTTTGGCACCCTAATGCCGACCGTTTTTTTATTGGCATGCAAAATTTTTGGCACCCGGCTGCTAGCTTCCAAAATGAATGTAAAAGGCCCCGGGAGCGCTTTCTTCATCACTTTAAAAACAGGCGTGCTCAGGTGGCGGGTGTATTCCGAAATATGACTAAGGTCGTAACAAATAAAAGACAGGTTAGCATTCTTCATTTTCAGCCCCTTAATACGCAAAATTTTCTCAATGGCCTTCTGATTGAAAATATCACAACCCATTCCGTACACAGTGTCGGTCGGGTAAATGATAACTCCTCCGTCTCTCAATATCTCCACCACCTGATCGATCTTCCTCATGTCGGGATTATCGGGGTGTATTCTTATCAACTCTGCACTCATATGGTTAGCTCTTTGCCTTCTTCAGAAACATTTTCTGACCCGAAAAGAATCTTTTTGCATCAAAAAATTCCAAATCCTGTTAAATACACTAAACTTTGAAGCCGCTAAGTTAACTGAAGTTAAACAGGTATGACAAAACGCAACGTATTGGTTGGGGCAATAGTGGTATTTTCCACCCTGGTATCATCATTTGCCTTTTACGCTTATCAGGTGCTCTTCACTCCCAATTTTTTAACTGAAACAGAAGGGGATAAGCCGTTCATTATCGAGAAAGCAGCTACTTTCAAGGATGTGCAAAACTCATTGTACGACAATGGCTATGTGACCGATCTGGTTTCCTTCAGCTTCCTTGCCAAGCTGATGAACTACCATGAGGCGGTGAAGCCGGGGTATTATATCATCCGAAAAGACATGAGCAATATCGAAGCCATCAGGATGCTTCGGGCGGGGCTGCAACAACCTGTTGACATCACCTTCAGCAATGTGCGCCTCATGAGTGAGTTGCCTGAGAAGCTGAGCAAAAACCTGATGATGTCGGAAGAGGAACTCAAGGCTTTGTTGCTTAGTGACTCGGTGGCTGAGGCCTATGGCTTCACCCAGCAAACGTTCATCAGTATGTTTATTCCAAACACCTACGAAGTGTATTGGACCATTACCGGCAAGGCATTTCTGGACAGGATGCACAGTGAGTACACCAAATTCTGGAGTGCACAAAGGAAAGAAAAGGCCGATGCCCTGGGAATGACGCCTGTGCAGGTATCGACGCTGGCCGCTATTGTGCAGGCCGAGTCCATTAAGGGTGAGGAAAGTGCCACCATTGCGGGGCTATACCTTAACCGTCTGAAGAAAGGCATGCCCTTGCAGGCTGACCCTACGCTCAAATTCGCCCTTGGCGATTTCGCCATCCAGCGACTACTCCTCAAAGACCTCGAAATAGATTCGCCCTACAACACTTACAGGAATGCCGGGTTGCCTCCTGGCCCTATCAACATGCCTACCATTCAGAATATTGAAGCCGTGCTGAACTACGAAAAGCATAAGTACCTGTATATGTGTGCCAGAGAAGATTTTTCGGGTTATCATGCATTTGCCACCAACCTGATTGATCACAACAAGAATGCAAAGCGTTTTCAGGACGCTTTGAACAAAGCCAAAATATTCCGTTAAATATGTATACCCACGAAACCCAGCTGAGGGTACGCTACGCAGAAACAGACCAGATGGGCTACGCTTATTATGGCAACTATGCTGCTTACTACGAAGTGGCCAGGGTGGAATGCATTCGGTCGCTGGGATTCTCTTACAAAAAGCTGGAAGAAATGGGCGTGATGCTGCCTGTGCTGGAGCTGCACACCCGTTACCTGCTGCCTGCCCGCTACGACGAGCTGCTGACTGTTAAAGTGGTGATCCCAAAAAAGCCGACGCTGAAGATTCTTTTTCAGTATGAAATATTGAATGAAGCTGGTAAGCTGATCAACCAGGGAGAAACTACACTGGTGTTTATCAACATGGAAACCAACAGGCCGATGCGCATGCCGGAGGTGATGGGGAAGCTTTTGGAACCGTATTTCAGTAATCAGTAAGGAGTATTCAGTAATAGGCGGGGTACCAATGAGGTGCGTCTTCAATCACCTGAAAGTTCAAAAAGCAGCTCTAATCTCAACTGTAAGTGGTAAATGGCAGGAAATAATCAGTAATCAGTGGCGTGCTTAGTATGTGGCGAGTACGAAGATTTAAAGTGCATAAAGTGATGCGGCTCACTACTATCTACTACTTACTGATCACTGAATACTTTTTTTCTTCCTGCCTATTGGCATATATCACCCAAACCACTACATTTGCAATCCGTTTGAAGAACGGCAAACAGAGGAGTGGCAGAGCGGTCTGCCACAGGCATCCCTTTGGGGGAATGCGGCGGTCTTGCCCCAAAGGGATCCCTTCGGGAAAAACCGTTGAACTGCTCAAACAATGTTCTTTACATACATATTGAAAAGTGAGGTTGATCAGACTCATTATTATGGTCATTCAAGCAATTTGCTTGAGCGGTTGAAAAAACATAATGGTGGAAAAGTAAGATCAACTAAAGCCAAAAGACCGTGGAAAATTCTCTACTATGAAGAATTTGAAACAAAGTCCGAGGCCTACAAGAGAGAAATGTTTTTCAAATCGATAGATGGTTATCGGTTTTTAAAAGATAAAGGTATTATTTGACCAAACACAGAGGAGTGGCAGAGCGGTCGAATGCGGCGGTCTTGAAAACCGTTGAACTGCGAGGTTCCGGGGGTTCGAATCCCTCCTCCTCTGCTCAAACAAGAGCTGGACGAAAGTCCGGCTCTTTTTGTTTGTAGCTCTCCAAACATCACACAATTCACCGTTGAACAGCGAGGTTCCGGGGCGGTTCGCCGTTGCGATTCGAATCCCTCCTCCTCTGCTCAAACAAAGGCCTGGTGCATTGCACTGGGCTTTTTGCGTTTTTAGCCCAGCATCGATTGCCATCTTTTGGGGCCAATCTGTATTTCTACGGATCGAACGTTTCGTTTGTGTTTAAATAAAAAAGTAAAACTGGCTCAATGCGTCTCGCCCGGCCGGGCTTCTCCAGTCGGATAGGCTTGGACCTTTTGCTTTTTTATGACCACTTGGGATATTGGATTTAAGGGCAACCTCCCCAGATTTTCCGTTTGATTCCTGTTTCTGAACGTCTCGTCCTCTCTTCCCAAATAAAAAACCCCAGCTCTTGCCGGGGTTTTCATTACAACATCCTCCAATTTCAATTTTAAACCATCTCGCCTTTCATTAATCCGGCCAGCATGTTTTTGAAGTTCTCTTTCTTGTTCAGGTGAGGAATGGGCTCCTTGGGTTCGGCTACGCCCAAAAACTTACAAAGCGGGCCCCAGCCATCACTCACATCATAAATCAGCAATTTGTCTGCCGGCACATGTGCTTTTACATTTTCAATATGCTGGCTGAAAACTTTCTCTGCAAAAGCTTTGTCCTCCAGCCTGCCTTCCAGATGCACTTCAAAAATCATCTTCTTGGCTAGCTTTACGCACTTAATCACTTTTCTCAATCTTGGATTGAATAGTAGCTTAGCGAGCATTCCTAGCTTCTCACCAAGCGACTGGGGGCCAGCTCTCCAAATCGTGCTCAAAATACTGGTGTGCCATTTTTCAAAAGGCCTCACAGTCAGAATTACCTTGGCATCGGGGTACTTAAGCATGTGCTCTTTGTACCAGGGGTAACAGGGAAAATCCACAGAAGCCTGATAGCCATCATACAAGCTGTCCCAATCGGTAGTCTTGGTGGTTTCCAGGGTAGTCCAGTAATGAAGGTTGTCCGGGTGCACCAGCAGCTCCTTCATGTGGTAAGTTTTTGAATAGCCCAGGGTTTCGAGGGCCGCTTTCAGGGTGTTAGTGCCGGTTCTCGGCATCCCAGCCCCAATAATTTTGATTGACATTTTCCAGGTAGGTTAGTTTATAATATTGTTAAAGTAGTAATCTTTACTTTAAATAGTATTTCTCCCATTAGAAAAATCTCAGAATAATAATTTAAAAGTTATTAGATTTATAGAATTTCATTCTGTTATACCAGAATGAAATAACCAACGCTAACGACCTACTTATGAATTTTAAACCTACCTTTCTACACCTTGTAGCGGGCATGCTTTTATTATCCGCCTGCTCTCCCGAAACCAAAGAAACACCTCTGGAAAACACCTCCGAAAAGAAGGATCAAAACATGTTTGGTCACCGAATGCCCAGGGGGCTAACCATTACCTCAGAGGGCTTGATGGATGGCTACGCCTTATTTCCTGTTGCAAACTCGCCGCTGTTTTATCTTGTCAACCGTAAGGGCGAAGTAGTACACCAATGGAAGTCAAACTACGGAGTGATGGGGGCATACCTTATGTCTGATGGCTCCCTGGTTCAGAATGTATATGATCCGGATTTTCCTGTATTTGCCGGCGGCGGCGAGACAGGGAGGCTGCAAAAAATCAGCTGGGACAGCAAAATCCTGTGGGATTTTGAATATGCTAACGATGAGTACCACGCTCACCATGACATAGCAGTGCTGCCAAACGGCAACGTGCTAGCTATCGCCTGGGAAGCCAAAACAGTGGAAGAAGTGATTGCTGCTGGTAAAAACCCTGAGACAATTCCAAAAGCAGGCCTTTGGCCAGATAAGATTGTGGAAATTGAACCCCAGGGGCAACGAGGTGGAAATATTGTATGGGAATGGCACGTGTGGGATCATTTGATACAAAACTACGACGCAACTAAGGCCAATTACGGCAACCCTGCGGAACATCCGGAGCTTTTGGACTCCAAACTAGGAAGAGCTCTCCCTCCTCCAATCTCTCAGGACAGCATGGACATCCTCCAAGCCAAGGGCGACGAATGGAGAAATCAAACTGCCGACAACAGGGGCTCGGATATTTACCACTTCAATGCCATCAACTACAATCCCGAACTGGACCAGATTGCTTTCAGCTCTCCCAATTTGTGTGAAGTTTTTATTATCGACCATAGCACTACAACAATAGAAGCTGCGGGCCATCAAGGCGGGCAATACGGGAAGGGAGGCGACTTTCTTTATCGCTGGGGCAATGCGCAAAACTATGGAAGAGGCGATTCGACCGGCCAGATGCTCTTCCATCAGCATGACGTACGTTGGGTAGAAAAAGGAAGACCAGGTGAAGGCAACCTTACAATCTTTAATAACGACATTGACGGCAGAGCCGATAGCCTCAACTTTTCAGCAATTTATGAGATCACGCCTCCAATTGACGAAAAAGGTGGATACATAATGGAAACCGGGAAGCCCTTTGGCCCGGAAAAACCCACTTGGGTATATACAGCACCTGACAGTGTGTCTTTTTACAGCAGCTTCATTTCAGGCGCTGAAAGGTTAAGGAACGGAAATACATTTATCAACGAAGGAGCCCGGGCCAGGTATTTCGAAGTGACGCCAGAAGGCAAAACAGTATGGGAATACCTTAATCCGTTCAGAGGTGAAATCCGCAAACTCAATGGAGACCCCGTGTCTTTAATGCCAATGGTCTATAGTAGTTTCAGGGCCAATTTCATTCCTGCTGATCACCCTGCATTTGCAAGCAAAACATTGACTGCCTTGAGCCCCCAACCAGAGCCGTTCCTTTTGCCTCCTCCTTCCAAAGAATAACTTTACATTCATTGAATAAATAGTCAACAGTAACCTATCTATACTTATGTTTAAATCAGTCAAATCACTGACCCTTATTTTGTTGGTAGCCGGACTCGCCGGTTGCCAAAACCCAAAAGAGACAGAAAAAGCACCAGCTGAACCACCCAATATTGGTGGACTTGGCATTACAAGAGGGCTTGTCAAAAACATACCAGAAGCTACCCAAGGTTATGTAGTCTTTAGTCCGCTGCTCGGCTCCACGACCTACCTGGTGAATACAGATGGGGAAGTGGTACATACCTGGGAAAGTGAGTATGGCCCCTCGGGCTGGGTCTATTTGAAAGACAACGGCAACCTGCTGAGAGGCGGCAGAGACCCAAAAGCACCCGTGTTTGGTGGTGGCGGACAGGGCGGCTACCTGCAGGAGTTCACCTGGGACGGAGAGTTGGTCTGGAACTATCACTTCGCTACCCAGGACTATCTGGCACACCATGATGTAGCCATAATGCCAAATGGAAATATTCTGGCAATCGGGTGGGAAGCCCGGAGCCCTGAAGAAGCGATCAAAGCGGGAAGAAAGGCTGAATATATTCCCAAAGCGGGTTTGTGGCCTGATTTTGTGGTGGAGCTACATCCTGAAGGAGCCGACAATGCGTCTATTGTGTGGGAATGGCATATTTGGGATCACCTTATCCAGAGCCACGACAGCCTTGGTGACAACTATGGAGCACTCTCGGAACATCCGGAGCTTCTGGATATTAATGCCGGAGGTCATGAACCAAATGTGCCTACTGCGGAGGAGCTGGCAGAGTTGAAAGCCACCGACAACGTAGCCACCAATGCTACAGTTGATAACAGTGGATCAGACTTGTTCCATATCAACGCCATTAACTACAACGCAGCACTTGACCAAATTGTGCTTAGCTCACCGAACTTAGGAGAGGTGTTTATCATAGATCACAGCACAACAACGGAAGAAGCCGCTGGCCACAGTGGTGGAAAATCAGGCAAAGGCGGAGATTTTCTTTATCGCTGGGGCAATCCGGAAAATTATGCCCGTGGCGACAGCACCCATACAAGACTTGGCGGTCAGCATGATGTACAATGGATTCCCACAGGCTACCCTGGCGGTGGCAACCTGATGGTTTTCAATAATCAAGTGCCTAATTCTAAAAAGCCATTTTCTTCAGTTTATGAGTTCAAAGCGCCTGTACAAGGTAACAATTATGCAATAACCGCAGGGCAGGCATACGGGCCGGAACAGCTGATTTGGTCTTATGTTGACAAAGACAGCATTGGCGGGTTTTCGCCTTTTATTTCTGGTGCTCATCGCATGCCAAACGGCAACACCTTTGTGGCACAAGGTGTGAAAGGCCGAATGAGCGAAGTGACACCTGCCGGAAATATCGTTTGGGACTATCTCACTCCTTTTGCAGGGAATGTAAAAATGGAGGATGGCACGTCGCCACAGCCAGTGGGGCCGTTTAAGTACGCAATTTTCAGAGCGATCCATATTCCTTTGGATCACCCAGCCGTGGTCGGCAAAGAATTAACTCCCTTGAGCCCACAGCCCGCCCCTTATAAAGAAGAGCCAAAGAAGTAAGCTAATTGATTGGCATAGGCTTGCAACGGCTTATGTCAATTTCATTTTCCTCAACCCACCATCATGCAAAATACCTGGCAATTAAAACTTACCCTCTTGCTGGTTAGCAGCCTAACCATCATGTCTGTCATTACCATTTCCCCGGCGCTGCCACATATGGCAGTAGCTTTCGGCAGCGTGGAGAACGCCGACTTTCTCGTGAAGCTGGTTTTAACCATCCCTGCGCTGTTCATCGCCATCTTTTCGCCCATCACCGGCGGATTGATTGATCGCTATGGCAGGCTGCGACTGCTATGGCTGGCGTTGGCGCTGTATGCTATCACAGGGTCTGGAGGGTATTTTTTAAACAACATATACCATATCCTCATCTCCAGGGCTTTATTGGGAGTGGCCGTTGGCATGTCGATGACAATTGTGATCACTCTCATTGCGGATTACTTCGAAGGAATGGAGCGACAAAAATTTGTTGGCTTGCAAGTAGCCTTTATGTCGCTGGGAGGTATCCTATTCATTGGTCTTGGAGGAATTCTAGCCGATATCAGTTGGAAAGCCCCCTTTCTTATTTATCTCTTCTCACTGCTGGTGCTTCCCTTGAGCATTATTTTCCTAAAAGAACCTGGCGTTGCTGTGTTTACCAAAGCAGCCTCGGACAGCGCAAAATCTCCTGGCATCATTTGGCTGCTGTTTTTCAACACGATGACGATGTGGATTATCTTCTTCCTGATTCCCGTGCAAATCCCCTTCCACCTGAAGGCCATCGGAGTGGAGAAAAACGCCCTGATAGGAGCAGCCATTGCTACCAGCACGGCCTTTTCAGCCATGTCCTCCATTTCATATGCTAAACTCAAAGGAAAGCTCAGCTTTCTGGCTGTTTTTGTACTGGGCTATGGACTAATGGCTATCGGCTATCTGTGCATCTCCATTTCGGAGACTTATGGCATGGTGATCCTATCGATGATGATTTCGGGGCTGGGTATCGGCATGATGATTCCCAATACCAACATGTGGGTGATGAAAATAGCCCCGCCAGAAATAAGGGGCAAGGAAATTGGGAAGCTGACAACCTTTTGGTTTTTCGGACAGTTTATTTCCCCGGTCATTATTTTCCCGGTTCTTAGCGTTTTGGGACTGTCATCAACCTTTATGGCCGCCGCCATTCTTATGCTAGCTATTTCGGCTGCGTTCCTTATTTTTCATTTTAGTAAGGCGGGGAAGGCAGTTGTTCAATAACTAAACACCGCATGAGTTCTGATTGACTTATCGATCCTGTAGTGGCACGTGAAGACACGAGGCCACAACCAGGAATGTGCTATCGCCTTGGTGAGTGCCCCACTCTCCAATCCAGTCACTCCCCTGCCCTAATCACCTAGTTCCTTTCATTCGCCCGACACTCGTTTTAACCGGGCTTGATAGGCCTGCCAATAATTTCGTTTGGTGGCCTCATTCAAAAACGAGGCGGCAACTAATTTTTCTACTTTGTCGGACCCTGACTTCAATAGGCTAAACATATCTTTTGTTTGTTTTTCCGATATGGCAGCCTGGTCAGCCAATGTGAAGAACTGCTGGAGTATGCTGCCCTGGCCTAATTTGCCAGGCAACAGCCCACCCTCCAGAGCAAAATCTTTATCGTCAATATGAATTCTACTGTTTAGTAAATCATACGCCGGGCTCAGGCGATAGTCTCCCAGTGGAGTTTCCAACAGGGAAAAGTTTTTAAAGTGAGCGTCTCCGTTAGAAAACAGGTAGTTAAAAACCAGCACCTTGAACAATTTAGGTGCCTCCAGTTTGTAGGCGGGCACATAGCGTTTCATGAGCTGAAAAAGCTCCAGGTAGCTGCCCAAATACTTGTAATGCTCACCATGAGTTTGCGGCGTTCTTTCTGCCAGCGAAGCAAAATCTTCCTGAGCTCTTTTGCTTCCATCTTCCTTGACATCAAACCGCCTGGTAATGTAAGCTGGCGATCCATTCTTAAAAAATATAAGGGCATTCTCCGCTGTTTCTATGCCATATACCTGCCGGGCTATTTGCATTGTTAAATGCTCATTGGCTGGCATTTGATCAGCTTTCTTTCCCACCGACGGAACAGGCTTAAGGATGTAAGTCCCCCTTTCACCTTCATTGACCAATCGGAGTTTGTTCTTTTCCAGCAGTGCCGAAAATTTCTCCTGAACACCCGAGATGGATATTCGCTTTGTATTTTCCTGGAATAATTCATCCGCTTCAGGATTGTCCGACGGAGACTCGTAGGGCAGCACATGATAAACCTTTTTGCCACTGAAAACTCTCTTCAAACAGGTTCTGCTATAGGTATTAAAACCAGCTGCCAGCGTTCCCGGGCAATATTTTATTTCTGGCAACCTCATGGCTGGCCCTCCACCTTAACAACCCTGATTGCTCCAATGGCATCTGTTTTTGCAATTGCCCTGAGGATTCCAAAATAGTCATCAGCATCAAGCTTCATATGATGACAAACTACTTGCTTATTGGAGCCCTCAGGCAAGATGTTGAAGAAGAAGGGGAAAAGATAGCTGGAATGATGTTCCTGTTGTGATTTGGGTAAAGTCAGACTGATAGCTGGCTTGCTACTATCCGCCATCCAATCATCAAGGTACCGGAAAATAAAGGTTCCGTCATCCTGTTGCATGAGCACACCAGCTACTTGGTCCTTAAATAATATGTTAGCCGCTCTCATTTGCTATCAAGGGTATTCTTCACTTGCAAGCGAACCTCCATTCCCAGAACATCGGCCAGTTTTTGAAGCGTTTGAAGGGTAGGATTCCCCTTTCCAGTTTCAAATTGCTTGATGGTACGCAACCCCACACCGGAAATTTCTGCGAGCGTTTCCTGGGTAACCTGCATCATCTCCCTACGATCTTTAACGATCTTATGCATCTCCATAAAGTGCATCATACTGCTCTTTTCAATACAAAAGTATGTTTTTTTTCAGGGAAAAGCAACCAAAAGAGCTATATAATGCACTATTGATTGTTTCGGTGGCCTGGAAACTGAAAACGTCACCCCGGGTGTGCATCTTCAAGCCCGCAGTGGCACGTGAAGACACGAGGCCACAACCAGGATTGTGCTATCGCCCTGGTGAGTGTCCCCACTCACCTTGCTCTACACGATAGCTGCTTTCGATTAAAAAGCCCGCTGAGTTCCTACTCCCCTCCACCAAACACCTCATTCCCTTCATTCCCCCCAGCCATTATATACGCCAGCAGGTCTTTCAGCTCCTCCTCATTGAGCCTGTTCACCAGCCCGGGGAACATCAGCGAAATGTAAGAGTACTTCGTACTCACCACCTCACTCTTAGGAATGGTGCGGGTTACTTCCGGAGCAAATGGGTTTTGAAAAATGACATAGGCGTCATCAGTTTCATTGGTCAGGCGCCCAACAATGGAGCTGCCGTCTTTCATGGTGAAGACCGTGGAGGCATACTGATCAGACACCACTTTGTTAGGGTCGATGATGGCCTCCAGCATGTCTTTTTTAGAGAATCTGGTGCCAAGCTGGGTCAGGTCGGGGCCAATGCCGCCACCCTCACCCTGCATCGAATGACAAGAAATGCATCTGGTGGCAGCGTACATATTTTTGCCTTGCAGAAAGTTTCTGACACTTGAATCTCCCTCTATCAATGGCAGCGCTTCATCAACTGTCCAGTTTCTACCGGGGCCTTTAGGTGATGGGGCATTGCTGGCCAGGTCGTTACCTGAGTTCGTTAGCAGGTCACCACCAGAAAGCTTATCGTAATAAGCTAGCTTGTCTTTTGGTACGTGGGTAAGTGCTGCCTGCCTGGCTTTGTTTACAAAACCCACGTAGCTAACGCCTCCTTTGTAACCAAACGCTTTGTTGAACCACGTGAAATACTTGTCTGACATGTCGGCGGTCCATCCACTTTTAGCGGAGCTGAGCACCGTTGCCAGGTAAGTCTGCTGCGCAGGAGGCACTTTCGACAACATCCCAGCAATGTCCATTCCGTACTGTGGGTTTCTCAAAATCAAGTCGGCGGAAGCACTGGCTGTTTTTTCTATCGGGTCATCCTTGGCATTTTCGAGCAAAGCGAGTGTTTTCTCAGTTCCTTTAGGGTCATCGAGGTATATCAAAAGCTTGCTGAGTCCACGGTTCAGCTTGTTGGAGTTGGCTGGGTAGGCCTCATTCAAATAGGCCACAACTTGCGTTTTCACTTCGCCTGCTGGTGCACCCATTCTTAGCATCACCAGTTCCATGGCACGCAAAAGATCGATTTGCTGCATTTCACTGAGCACCTTGTAATCTACCGATGCCAGCGCTTTCAATGCTGCATCTTTCTGGTTTTTATTGCCATGTCTGGAAAGGGCAATCATCGACTGTGTCAGTGCTACCGGCTGCTTTTCTGCCAGCGCTTTGGCTTGCCATTCGCTAACGGGCTGGTGCTCTACAGCCATTCTTGCTGCATAGCGAACAAACCGGTCGTCGTGGCTCAGGTAAGGCCAGGCAAAATCCACGGCCCTGGCTTGAGGTTCGCCATGGTAGGCTTCCAGTTGTTTTCGTATGGTGGCAGATTCGGTGGCTGCTGCAACGGCAGGAGCTGCTACCGACTCGTCGCCTGTGTAGGTTACCCTGTAAAGATCCGACTCCAACCGACGGCCTCCGGTGAGAAAATACAATGAGCCGTCAGGCCCGAAAATACCGTCTGTGAGTGGTAGCGGAACACCAGACAGGAATTCCTGTGGCTCTGCGGTATAAGAAGCCCCGTCAGGACTTAGGAAAATGGCGTAGATAATACCGAAGCTCCAATCGGACGCAAACAGCGCTTTTTGATACTTGGTGGGGAACTTCGAATTCTTCCCATGAGTGAGGTTCGTTGGCGACCCCTGACCAATATTGATCACTGGCGGCAGGTTATCGGGGTAGTCGGGCGACCATTTGCTGTTACCTGTGCGCCAGCCATACTCACTGCCGCTGGTTACATGACAAATGCGTGTGGGCCTGTACCACGGCATACCAAAGTCCCACTCCATGTCGGAATCGTAGGTGAAGAGCTCACCCTGTTCGTTGAACGCAATGTCAAACGGGTTGCGGTAGCCGGCACTTACCAGCTCCCAGGTAGTTCCTTCGGGGTTTATTTTGGCCACCCACCCACCTGGTGCCATCCGGTCGTTGGCATGGCCTCGTGGATCCTTGATCAAAGGAAACAAGTTGTCCTCCTGCCACACTTTTGGGTATCGGTAAGCATCCATTTCCGGCACGTCGGTATGGTTACCAGCAACTATATAAATAGATTTTCCATCGGGTGCCAGCACCACACTGTGAGGGCCATGCTCGCCTGCACCGTTCAAAGACTTAATTAATGTGATTGATTCAAACTGGTCGTCACCATCCAAATCCTGTAGCCTGTAGAGGCCACTTGTTTTTTCGAACTCCTCATTGCCCCAGTGGTTGACCATCACATACAAACTATTGAAAGCATAGAGCAGCCCCTGAGCGTAGCCCATGCCTATTTTGAAAGCAGAAGTATCATTTAGCGCTGGCTTAAGATCGCCTACCTTCAGCCGCTCTATCCTGAGCGAATCCCCCGACTCTTTGGCTGGGATTTCCAGTCTGTAGAGCCAGCCGTACTGGTCGGAGGTGATCATGCGGCCTTTGTTGTCGAAAGTCATAGCCACCCACGAGCCATTTTCGTTTTCGGAAGGGCTGTACAAATGCTCGGCCTCAAAGCCGGGCAGCAGCTTCAGCTTGGCAACTTTGGGGTGAACAGGCTTTGTTTCGGCTTCTTTCTTTTCCTCGCAAGCTGAGAAAAGACTTACAAAAAGAGCAACAGACAATCCTGCTAGTATTCTCTGGGAAATGGTGAACTTCATGCAGTTTAATGTTAGGTGTTTAGGATAAGAACTAAATCTAAAAAATACTTTCAGATTGAACACCAGTTATTTGCTTAAAGGCGATAACAGAGCAAAGAAAAATCAAGCTTTGCCTGGATAGATGTGAAATTGGAGCAAGAAGCGGCCAGATCCGTCGATTACCATTTGGTAAACTTTCTATCTCAGTGCCAATTTCCTTTTCACTTTCTGTAATAAACCCACTAGCTTCATCACTAATATTTTAAATGCTATTTTAAATTCAATCAGTCAACCCAAACTACTATAAGCCTTGAACATTCTCGTTACAGAACACATCCACAAGAGCTTTGGCGATTTCAAAGCGCTGGATGATGTAAGCATCACCATTCCCGAAAACACCATCTTCGGACTGCTTGGCCCAAATGGCGCCGGCAAAACCACCCTTATTCGCATCATCACGCAAATCCTTATGGCCGACCAGGGCAAGGTCATGTTTCATGGTCGGCCCTTGGAGCTGGAAGATGTGCACCGCATTGGCTACCTGCCAGAAGAGCGGGGTCTCTACAAAAAAATGAAAGTGGGTGAGCAACTGCTTTATCTGGCACAGCTCAAGGGAATGAGCAAAGGCGAGGCCAGCAAAAAGATAAAGGCCTGGATGGAGAAATTCGATATCATTAGCTGGTGGGGCAAAGCCGTGGAAGATCTATCCAAAGGCATGGCGCAAAAAGTGCAGTTTATTGCCACCGTGTTGCACGAGCCTTCACTAATTATCCTCGACGAACCTTTCTCCGGCTTCGACCCTGTGAACGCCAACCTGATCAGAGATGAAATTCTTGAAATGAAGAAAAAGGGTATTACCATTATTTTTTCCACCCACCGCATGGAGTCGGTGGAAGAGCTTTGTGACCATATTGCCCTTATCAACAAGTCTAAGAAAATACTTGAGGGGCCAAAGAAAGACATCAAGGAAACCTACAAGTCCAATACATTCAATGTGCTCCACCATGGTAAAGTAAATGGACTGCCCGCCGACTTTGACACTTTAAGTACTGAGGAAGTGGAAGGAGCCATTCACTCGACCATACAGATCAAATCGGCTCTCGGGCCAAATGATTTGCTGAAGGCACTCATCAGCCAGGTGGAAGTGCATGAGTTTGTTGAAAAAATACCCAGCATGAACGAAATTTTTATCCAAAAAGTACAGGAGGGCGGCCATGAATAAGATATCACTCATTATAGCAAGAGAATACATCACCAGGGTGCGCAAGAAGTCATTTCTTGTCATGACCATCGTAGGCCCACTGCTTTTTGCCTTGCTTATCATCGTGCCTACCTGGCTTGCGACCAGAGATGGCGATGAAAAGGTCATTGAGGTTGTTGACGAATCCGGCTTATTCAAAACCGTGTTGACCGACACCGACGAGATCAAATACTCTTTTGTGAATGAAGACCCTGACGCCCTTAAGCAATCGCTTGAAGGCAGCGAGTATTACGGATTCCTCTACATTCCCAATATTGACATCGACAACCCGCAAGGCATTCAGTTCTATTCCACGTCGAAACCCAGTCTAAGTGTCATTGGCGATTTGGAATGGGGCATCAGGCAAAAAATTGAAAATATCAAGCTGGAGAAATCAGGTCTCGATAAACAAGTGCTCGACAACCTGAAGGCGAAAGTTGACATCGCCACCATCAGCATCACCGACCAGGGCGAGCAGGAAAGTAGCTCCATAGCCGCTACCGGTATTGGTTACATTTCATCGCTGCTGATTTACTTCTTCATTTTCTTTTTTGGCGCCCAAATCATGCGAGGCATTATCGAGGAAAAAACCAGCCGTATCATTGAAGTAATTATCAGCTCTGTGAAGCCTTTCCAACTCATGATGGGGAAAATAATCGGAGTTGGTGCCGTTGGGCTTACACAGTTCTTGCTCTGGACGCTCCTTACTTTTACGATTACTACGGTGCTCAGCAGTGTGTTTGGCTTCGAACCACAGGCTGCAAATAGCATGGTGAACGCCCAACCTGGCATGGCCGAAGTGCAGGCAGCGGCGGCCGATCAAAATGAGTTCGCTAAGATCATGACTGCCATTGGGTCAATCAACATCCCACAGGTGCTCTTCTTCTTCCTGATATATTTCCTTGGCGGGTACCTTCTCTACGGTTCACTATTTGCTGCAGTAGGTTCGGCAGTAGATTCAGAAGTCGACTCTCAGCAGTTTATGCTACCTGTTACGCTGCCACTCATTCTTTCGATCGTTTCTTTGGGAGCGGTTTTGAACGAGCCGGATGGGTCTTTGGCCTTCTGGATGTCCATGATTCCGCTAACCTCTCCAGTCGTTATGATGATGCGGATACCCTTCGGCGTGCCCATTTGGCAGCTTCTGCTTTCTGTCACGCTCCTGGCAGGTGGTTTCATGTTTACCGTGTGGCTTGCTGCCCGAATTTACAGGGTGGGCATTCTCATGCATGGCACGAAAGTGAATTACAAAGTGCTGGCCAAATGGTTTATGATGAAGAATTAATTAACGTCGACACATGGTCTAGAATTGACAAACTAGATTATCAGGAGGTTTTCAGGTTTCGCTCCCTTAAGGGTTAGGGGTCAATCGAAACCTGAAAGTCTCCCTGACTCAAATTATTCATCTGGTGTATAATCAATGGATACTGCATTATGACACTCCCTAAAAACGAGTTTCATGCAATTACCTGACGAGACAATATCTGCTCAAAATTCCCGTATCTTAGCTTTCACTTATAGCCAAAGATATTCGGAATGCAGTACCCTCTGAAAGAAGCCACTACCCTCGAGTTTTATAAGGATAACTCCAACTTCAAGTGGGTAGTGGTTTTAATTGCCATCCTGATCAGCATCGGGTCTATCTACTACACCAGCATAGTGGTTGAGAGCCTTAAGGACAGAGAAAAAAGGCTTATCGACCTTTTTGCCAATACCCTGGAGTATACCGCCAATGAAGACGGTGAGTCCAACCTTACCTTCATTTTTGATGAGATCATTGTAGCCAACAACTCAATCCCGGTAATTATAGCAGACGAATTCGGCATCCCCTCGCAGTCGAAAAATGTTAAAAAAGCGGACGAGGCAAAAACTGAAAGAGAACGAATAAGAATTCTGGCAGAAACACTGAAGGACATGGAGAAAGACCATGAGCCCATCGTTGTTACGCTGCGTAACAAAAACAAAAACTACGAAATAACAGGCTACAACTACATCTACTACCAAAACTCTGACCTTCTCAAACAGCTCACCTACTACCCCTACATCCAGCTGTCAGTGATTTTCCTCTTTGGGCTCATTGCCTACATCGCCTTCAACTCGTCCCGCTCCGCCGAGCAAAATAGGGTGTGGGTGGGGCTGGCCAAAGAAACAGCCCATCAGTTGGGCACGCCGCTCTCCTCGCTCATGGCATGGGTAGAATATTTCAAAACAGATGATCGCTTCAAAGATTCGGACATTATCCCTGAGCTCAACAAAGACATCGAAAGGCTGGAAATGATCACCTCTCGTTTTTCTAATATTGGTTCGGTACCGCAGCTCAACGAGGAAAATCTTTACGACGCCCTGGAGGAAACCATCAGCTACCTGCAGAAAAGAGTCTCGACCAGGGTAAAGTTTATTCTCAGCGCTTTCCCCAACAAAGACATCAAAGCCGACATTAATAAGCCCCTGTTTGCCTGGGTGGTAGAAAACCTCTGCAAAAACGCCGTGGATGCTATGAGCGGCACCGGCACCATCGAAATCAAAATCCTGAAAGCCAATGAGGGCAAAGTGATGGTCGACATCAGCGATACGGGAAAAGGCATTCCCAAATCAAAAATCGGTTCGGTATTCCAGCCAGGCTACACCTCCAAGAAAAGAGGCTGGGGACTTGGATTAACACTGGTAAAGCGAATTATTGAAAATTACCATACCGGAAAGATTTTTGTTAAGTCATCTGAGCTGGACAAAGGGACCACGTTTCGCATCGTTTTGAAAGTTTAGTCGGGAAGGATAGAATCGCCTCCCTAAGCCCTATTCTAAGTGGTTCACAGATAAGCGGAAAAGAATTCAAATTCTTTGGAATCAAGATGGGAATCAAACTTGGCTTTAAAGGATTATTGGTTTAATTTTGCACTTCGAAATTCAAAGTGACATAATTCTTATAACACTCACAAAATAATGGCGAACACCGGAAGAATAACCCAGGTAATTGGACCCGTCGTTGACGTTAGTTTTGAAGGCGAAGGCTCCAAACTGCCCGAAATCCTTGATGCCCTTAAGGTTACCAAAGAAAATGGCCAGGTAGTAATCCTGGAAGTACAGCAACACCTGGGCGAAGACAGGGTTCGTACTATTGCCATGGACAGTACAGATGGTTTGAGCAGAGGGATAGTAGTTACCGATACTGGCGCTCCTATTTCCATGCCCATCGGCGATGACATCAAAGGCCGTTTGTTCAATGTGGTTGGTGAAGCCATTGACGGCATCAGCCAGCCTGAAGGCAAAAACAGGCTTCCTATTCACCGTTCTGCCCCAAGGTTCGAAGATCTTTCAACTTCCACCGAGGTGCTTTTCACAGGAATCAAAGTAATCGACCTTATCGAGCCTTACTCAAAAGGTGGTAAAATTGGTTTGTTCGGCGGTGCCGGTGTGGGCAAAACAGTATTGATCCAGGAATTGATCAACAACATCGCCAAGGCCTATGCTGGTCTTTCAGTATTTGCTGGTGTGGGTGAAAGAACACGTGAAGGAAATGACCTTCTTCGTGAAATGATTGAATCTGGTATCGTAAACTATGGCGACGACTTCCTTCATTCGATGGAAAAAGGTGGATGGGATCTTAGCAAAGTAGATAAAAAGAAATTACTTGACTCGAAGGCTACCTTCGTGTTTGGCCAAATGAACGAGCCTCCCGGGGCCCGTGCAAGAGTGGCTCTGTCAGGCCTTACCCTGGCTGAGTACTACCGTGATGGTGATGGAACAGGCAAAGGAAAAGACATTCTTTTCTTTATCGACAATATCTTTCGTTTCACCCAGGCTGGTTCTGAGGTATCTGCCCTTCTTGGTCGTATGCCTTCTGCGGTAGGCTACCAGCCTACACTGGCTACCGAAATGGGTGCCATGCAGGAGAGAATTACTTCTACAAAAAATGGTTCTATCACATCGGTGCAGGCTGTTTATGTACCTGCTGATGACTTGACTGACCCTGCTCCGGCAACTACCTTCTCTCACCTTGATGCCACAACGGTACTTTCAAGAAAGATTTCCGAGCTAGGTATTTATCCTGCTGTGGATCCTTTGGATTCTACATCAAGAATTCTTTCAGCCGACATCGTGGGCGAAGAGCATTACAGATGTGCGCAAAACGTGAAGGAAATTCTTCAGCGCTACAAAGAACTTCAGGACATCATTGCCATCCTTGGTATGGATGAGCTTTCTGACGAAGATAAACTGGCTGTTTCGAGAGCTCGCCGTGTGCAGCGTTTCCTTTCTCAGCCATTCCACGTAGCCGAGCAGTTCACAGGTATCCCTGGCCAGCTGGTCGACATCAAAGACACTATCAAAGGTTTCAATATGATCATGGCTGGTGATGTTGATCACCTTCCGGAATCGGCCTTCAACCTGAAAGGAACCATTGAGCAGGCTATCGAAGCTGGCGAGAAAATGTTGGCTGAAGCTGCTAAAGCGTAATCTGAAACTGTAAAACATGTATTTGGAAATTATCACACCCGATCGTAAAGTGTTTGAAGGAGAAGTTGATGCTGCTACCTTCCCTGGCAGCGACGGCTCGTTTCAGGTGCTGAACAATCACGCACCTATTATCAGCTCTTTGGCGAAGGGAGATTTAATATACAAAACCAAGGAAGGATCAAAAATCCTCATGGTTGATGGTGGCGTGGTGGAGGTAAGGAATAATCATGTGATTGTTCTTGCAGAATCTGTGGAATAGATCATCAAAGCAAATAATAAAAGCCTCTGACAGCCCTTGTTGTCAGGGGCTTTTTTCGTTTTAAGCGGCCTCTGACGCCCTTGTTGCGGACTGAGTTACCATTTTCCAGGCATTCAAACTGGGTGTCAACTATTTAGACTACTTTTATCGACACATTATACATACCTACTTGCTCATGAAAAGAATTCTGATCCTATTAGCTCTCGGGCATTTTTTATTCGTCGGCTGCACCTCCAACCAGCCAACTACCGCCTGGCAAATTGGCCCCTTTGTGAAACAGGACGATGCCAACCCCATCTTAACGGCACTGGATAGCACGGCTTTTTTCTGCCCCGTGAGAATGGACAGCGTGTACTGGGAAGCGAAGGACGTATTCAACCCCACGGCGCTGGTAAGAAATGGGCAAGTGCATCTACTCTACCGAGCCGAAGACAGGGTCGGGAAATACGCAGGCACATCCCGCATAGGATTGGCCGTCAGCGATGATGGTATTCACTTCGAAAGGATGCCAGCCCCCATTTTCTACCCCGAAAATGATGATCAAAGCAAATACGAGTGGGAAGGTGGCTGCGAAGACCCCAGGATTGTAGAAAGTAACGACGGCATCTACTTTATGACCTACACAGCTTACGATGGCGAAATAGCCCGGCTGCTGGTGGCTTCATCTAAAGACCTGGTGAGCTGGACAAAATATGGCCCGGTCTTTCAATCGGCCGAAAACGGGAAATTCCTTGACCTTTGGTCGAAATCAGGCGCTGTTGTCACAAAAAGAGACGGCGATAAATTTGTCGCTACCAAAATCAACGGCAAGTATTGGATGTACTGGGGCGACACCAACATTTACCTGGCCTGGTCCGACGACCTCATCAACTGGACGCCAGTAACCGATGATGCGGCTGGTGTAACCGACTACAAGCTAAAGCCCATTTTCGGCCCACGGCCGGGCAAGTTCGACAGCGACCTGGTGGAGCCTGGCCCACAGGCTTTCGTAACCGACCAGGGCATTCTCCTCATCTACAACAGCAGAAATTTTGGAGAAAACCGAACGGCTGATTTGGCAGACGGTACCTACTCCGCAGGGCAGATTCTTCTTGACATCAACGACCCCGCCGAAGTGGTAAGCCGCTCCGACGATTACTTTATGACACCCGATAAAGACTATGAAATCACCGGTCAGGTAAACAATGTGTGTTTTCTGGAAGGGTTAGTGAATTTCAAAGGCAAATGGTACTTATATTACGGAACCGCTGACTCTAAAATCGCAGTAGCGGTAAGTGAATAAAAAATTTAATAGGTCCGACAATGAAAAAATTAGCACTATTTCTGGCTATTGCTGCTTTCAGCACCGCTTCATTTGCCCAAAACAAGCTCACTAAAGAAGAAAAAAAAGATGGCTATATGCTCCTTTTTAATGGAAAAGACCTCTCTGGCTGGATAGGCAATAAGCAAGATTATGTGGCGGAAAACGGCACTATTGCAGTGAAAACAGATGCAGGTGGAAGCGGCAATCTTTACACTGAAAAGGAATACGGAGATTTCATTTTCCGCTTTGAGTTCAAGCTAACACCTGACGCCAACAACGGTCTGGGCATCCGCACACCACTGGAAGGCGATGCTGCTTATGTTGGTATGGAGCTGCAGATATTAGACAACACTGCCGAAATGTACTCCAAGCTTCAGCCCTATCAATACCATGGCTCCGTATATGGGGTTATCCCGGCTAAGCGTGGTTTTTTAAAGCCTGTTGGCGAGTGGAACTACCAGGAGGTTGAAGTGAAGGGCAACAAAGTCAAGGTGACGCTTAATGGCGAAGTAATTGTGGATGGCGACATCGCCGAGGCCAGCAAAGACGGCACTATGGACCATAAAGAGCATCCAGGTCTGAAAAATAAGAAAGGCTACATTGGCTTTTTAGGCCATGGCTCAGAGTTGTATTTTAGGAACATCAGGATAAAAGAGCTTGATTGAATAACTCATCAACAAATCAGTATTCAGGTTTTAGGATAACAGAACCTCCGCCGGGATATTGAATTCCTTGTGAAATAGTCTTGCCAATTCCAGGGTCAAAGGCTTCCGCTTATTCAAAAGTGAGGAAATATGCCCTTTGCTCCCATACTTTCCTACCAAATCTTTATTCCTGAGGCCAAGCTCCGACATTTTCAACCTGATCGCATCTATGGGATCAGGTAATGGGACTGGAAAGTGTTCATCTTCAAACTGCTTAATAAGGAGCAAAGCAACTTCCACCTTTTTGCCGGCTGGGGAATCTGGAGCCACCTTTCCGTCAAACATTTCATCCACCCATTCAAGATAAGCTTCATATTGAGCTTCGTTTTTTATTACCGCCAATTCCATCCTATTTCCTTTTAAATTGTACAGTTACTACATCTATTTTGTCATACTCAGTATGAGTGCCAAACCACTTGACCTGGATTGCCTTAAACTCAAATACAATGCGGACAACAAGTCTATATTTATTCCCCATTATGTTAAACACAACCCGATCGTCACCAACCACACTGGCATTCCCATACACACCCTTCAAGTCATTAAAGCTTTCAAAATCAGCTTTTACTAATTCGTGATACCACTCGAACAGCGCCGTCGCTGCCAATAGGTATTTTTTTGAGTACTCCAACAGAGTTCTTCTTGTTATGATATTGAACACACATCAAACATAGAAAGTTTTCCTAAAGAAAACTATTAGGCGGGATAAAACACACCTCGGAGTCCACAAAAAGTCTCGCCTATATGAACTAACAGGGCCTCAATCGTAAAAAAGCCATCATTTTTGATGGCTTTCTGTTCTCCTGCTCCTCCTCATCGATTGGCGTATTGGGCTCGAGTCGTGTGACGAACCGCAAGCACGCTCTGATTAACAGTTAAATGTACATTGTAAAACCAAGGATCAATCTGAATTTCTGGGGGGAGTTGATTTTTGGCATCGGTACTTTGTGTTAGCATAAAGAAGCAAAAGGTCCAAGCGGGACGCATTGAACCAGTTTTGCTTCTTTATTGCCTGCTAATCGTTGAATAGAATAATGTTCTTTTGAGTTTTACTCCCCAGGTTTTCCGCTTGATCCAAAACCAACAGGTGCTCTACTTTCGACGAACGTATTTTCCACTTGATCCGGTATTGATTCTCAAAAAGTATAAACACAAAAAAGCCATCATCCCTGATGGCTTTCTTTACTTCTGCTCCTCCTCTTGGGCTCGAACCAAGGACCCTCTGATTAACAGTCAGATGCTCTAACCAGCTGAGCTAAGGAGGAATTTTCTGGTTCCGAATGACTTGCCAAAAGAGAGGCTCGTCAAATGGGAATGCAATATTAGCAGGTTCATTTTAATTGTGCAAAAACAGCGGCCATATTTTCCTTATTCACGACCATAATTTTTTGTGCCAACAATCTGCTATTTTAGCTAGCGGAACACAATGCCTGTTAAAAAACGTTAATGTAGCATCACAGACGATCCTATTTCGTTACACTGGTGTTAACTGACTAAAAAAAACCGAGTTATGAATAAAAGACAGATTTATGTAGCGATGCTATTCTCCTCTCTTTTGAGTGCGATGATAGCTATAGGCGGGTATCAACTGCTAAACAACCAGAATGATGAGTTTTCATCATTCGAAGACCGTCAGAATGTAAGGTTCTCCAATTTCCTCGACACAACCAGTGTGGTGGTGCCAGAAGGACTTAATTTTGTATACGCTGCCAAAGCAGCTACACCAGGCGTGGTGCACATCAGGTCAAAATACACCTCCACACCTACTGCCAGCAACAATCAATTTGATCAGTACTTCCAGGACTTCTTTGGTAACAGGGGGCAAAGGGCTCCATCAGGTGCCAGCGGCTCAGGTGTGATCATAGCCGACAATGGCTATATAGTAACCAACAACCACGTGGTGGAAAATGCCTCAGAGGTGGAAGTGCTTATGAATGACAACAGAACTTTTGATGCTAAGGTGGTGGGCACTGACCCAACAACTGACCTTGCGCTATTGAAAATTGATGGTAAAAATCTTCCCTTCGTAAAGTTTGGAAGCTCGGAGCATATCAACGTCGGCGAGTGGGTACTGGCCATTGGTAATCCATTCGAGTTCAGGTCGACTGTAACGGCTGGTATTGTGAGTGCTACGGGCAGAAACATCAATATACTGCGTGACCCCAGCAACAGAAACCTGCAAATTGAGTCGTTCATCCAGACAGATGCCGCCGTTAATCCCGGCAATAGTGGAGGGGCATTGGTCAACCTTAGGGGAGAGCTTGTTGGTATCAATACAGCGATCGCCACCCACACCGGCTCTTATTCAGGCTACTCTTTTGCTGTGCCTACCACACTTGTGAAAAAAGTGATGGATGACTTGAAGGAGTTTGGTGTGGTTCAGAGAGCCCTGTTAGGGGTGAACATAGTGGATGTGAATTCTGCGCTGGCCGAAGCAAGGGGACTCAATGTATTGAAAGGAATCTCCATAGAAAACGTTAATCCGAACAGCGGCGCTGCTGATGCCGGTCTGGAAAAAGGCGACGTAATTATCGCCATTGACGGGAAGACCGTTGACAACGTGGCCAAGCTGCAGGAAAAAATAGCCGTTAAAAGGCCTGGCGACAAAGTGGAAGTTGGTTACATAAGAGATGGTAAAGAAAATACCGTGAAAGTGACGCTGAAAAGCACTTCCGATTCTATTGAAGTTGTCGAGGCCAGAAGTTCATTCTCCATTGAAGGCAGCAGCTTTACAGATGTGAGCAGGGAAGAGCTACAGAAACTGCAAATTGAAGGCGGTGCAAAAGCCACCGAGGTAAACGACGGTAAATGGAAAGAAGCTGGTGTTCGTGCTGGTTTCATCATCACCAATATCGACAAAACCACCATCAGAAATATTCAGGACTTGGCAAGAGTGATGGCCAACAAAAGAGGTGGAACGCTGATTGAAGGTGTTTATCCCGATGGAACGGAGGCTTTCTATGGCATAGGCTGGTAGCAGCGAGAAACTATCTTATAAACAAAAAAGGGTTCATACTGTATGAACCCTTTTTTGTTTTACATGTGTTCCGGGCTCCTTCACTTCAACCAGCTGCTTAGCATCCAAATGGTCTTTTCCTGCTTGGCCAGCAAGTCTGATATGAGGGAGTTAGTGCCTTCATCATTCGCTTCGGCACTTTGATCCAGAATAGGTCTTTCCAAATTCAAAAGCTCTATATACTGCTCAAGAATGCTCTCAACAGCTGTCCTTGCCTCGCTTACTTCAGTCACCTCTCTGATTTTGCTCTCCTTCAGATACTGACTGATAGAATGCAAAGGCACACCGCCAATTGTGAGAATTCTTTCAGCAATTGCGTCTATGTCTTCTGCGGCAGCTGAGTAGTATTCCTCAAACTTTTCATGCAACCCAAAGAATTTCTCTCCTTTGATGTTCCAATGAAAGCCCCGCAGGTTTTGGTAAAACACCTGATAGCTGGCAAGCAAACTATTCAAAGCTTTTACTTCGCTCGCAGCCACATCTTCATCTATTCCTATGTAGTTCATGATACTATTGGTTTAAATTGTTATCCTTTTACCATCAGATAACATTCAAAACCACACAATAGATCACTCGAATTGATTGTTATTATCAATCTGACTATAGGTATTTTCTATGACGATTAGTATGAAAGCCTATTAACTAAACGAAGCGCTTAGTGTAATTCGTTTAGGCTTTCTTGAATTTGATTTTGTAGTCCTCAATAGCTTTTTCTACAATTTCCATGGCAACCACTCTGTCCATAAAGTCGTGCACCACCACAGTCTTGTGTTCGAGCTTTTTGTAGTCTTCGAAAAAGTTTTGAATCTCATTTTTGAAGTGATCAGGCAACTCACTGATATCATTGTAATGGTTCCAGCTCATGTCGTGCTGAGCAACGGCAATGATTTTATCATCCGCCTCGCCCTGGTCGAGCATGCGCATCACGCCAATTACTTTGGCAGGCACTATGCAAAGAGGCACCACTTCGATTTGCGACAACACCAGAATATCCAGCGGATCTTTGTCGTCGCAGTAGGTTTGAGGGATGAATCCGTAGTTGGCGGGATAGTAAACAGAAGAATAGAGCACCCTGTCCAGCATGAGCAAGCCGCTGTCCTTATCGAGCTCATACTTGGCTCGGCTGTTTTTTGGTATCTCTATAATGCCATTAATAATTTCCGGTGCCTTTTGGCCAAGACTTACGTGGTGCCAGGGATTAAATCTATCCATAGTTATTGATTGATGTGTAAGTAAAGGTACGCATCTGCCAGCAGAATTCGCAGCGAACTCAGCTGCAAACCAGGCATAAATTCGGTGATTCTCCACCGTCGCTCACACTGTTTAAAACTCCCGGATCATCTGTAAAGCAACCTTCGCCTGTAACTTTTGTCCTTTTTAACAGTACCACCTTAAATCTACCGCCATGTTTCGCAACTACCTGGTTACGGCCCTTAGAAGTCTCTTGAGACAAAAGGCTTTCTCCTTTATCAACATCATCGGTCTGGCCATTGGCCTGGCCGCTTGCCTGCTAATTATTCAATACGCAAGATTCGAACTGAGCTATGAAAAATTTCTCCCAGGTTACCAAAACGTGTACCGGCTAAGGCTCGACAGATATAACAATGGGGAGCTCGGGTCGCAATGGGCAGCAGGTGCGTCAGCTATAGGCAAAGCATTGAAAGAAGAATTCCCCGAAGTGGTGAGCTACGCCAGGCTGAGCCACTGGGGCTTTACAGTAAAGATTGGCGACAAGGTTTTCAAAGAAGAAAACTCCTTCTTTGCGTCCGATGACTTCTTGAAGGTTTTTCCCTACAAGGTAGTCGCAGGAAGTGGAGAAAATGCATTAAAAGAGCCATTCACCTCCATAATCACTCAATCAACAGCCAGCAAATATTTTGGCGAAGAAGAAGCTGTTGGCAAGATAATTACCGTTAATAGTGGGCAAGGATTCAAGGTGACAGCAGTAATTGAGGATCAACCCCGCAATACCCACCTGAAGTTTGGTGTGCTTGTTTCTTTTGCTACTTACATTTCGTGGCAACCAGAGGTAGATGATGCCTGGTGGTGGGATGGCTTTCTCAACTATGTTAAGCTGGAAGAAGGAACAAGCGCTTCGGCCTTTGAGGCTAAAATCCCAACCCTCGTCGAGGCTAGAATTGGAGAAAGAAACAGAGAGGTCAACCATGAGATGATCTTCAGCCTGCAACCCCTGGCCGACATTCACCTTTACTCTCACCTGATGCATGAAACTGAGCAAGGTGGCGACGGTGACACGGTGTATGCGCTGCTGGGTATTGGCTTTTTTATTATCCTCATTGCCTGGATCAACTATGTTAACCTTGCAACGGCAAGGTCAATCAACCGGGCGAGGGAAGTAGGTGTAAGAAAGGTAATGGGCTCCTACAAAAGACAGCTTGTGGGTCAATTTATGCTGGAGTCCGCCCTCACTAATTTAGTGGCTGTTGCCATTGCATTGGTAATAGTGTTAGCCGCTACCCCCTACTTCAGTGAACTAACAGGCCAGCAAGTCTCCTATGCATTTTTAGCTGACGCCTACTTCTGGTTTGTGTTGCTTGCCTTCTTCGCTGGAGGCAGCATTTTGTCGGGTCTGTATCCGTCGTTTGTGCTTGCCAGATTCCAGCCAGCAAGCGTATTAAAAGGAAAAATGAGCACTTCCCCAAGAGGCATCTTACTAAGAAAGGGGCTCGTTATTTTACAAATGACAGCATCAGTGTTTCTAATGGCCGGCACTTTGATTGTAACAAAGCAGCTTGGCTTCATGAAAAGCCAGGATTTGGGTGTCGACATTGATCAAACACTGGTGATCAAAGGGCCCAATGTAACCGACTCTACATATACCGAACGCTTGACAGCATTCAAGAACACACTGCTCGCTCAAACCACTGTCAAAAGTATGACGGCGTCGAGTTCGGTGCCAGGTCGGCAGCCCAACTGGAACGCCGGAGGAATTCGCTTGGTAACGCAAGCTGACAGCGAGGCAAAACAATATAGAATTGTAGGGATGGATTACGATTTTATTGATGCCTACGGCCTTGAAATAGTAGCTGGCAGAAAGTTTTCCAAGGAATTTGGTACCGAAACCACCAATGTCATTTTCAATGAAACTGCCCTCAGGTGGATTGGTTTCGACGACCCGGAAGACTTGCTCGGAAACAAAATTGAATTCTGGGGAGACCAATACACCGTAATCGGCATTGCCAAAGATTATTACCAGCAGTCACTTAAAGAGAGCCACGAACCCCTTATTTTCCGGCTCATACCCGATGCCGGACAATTCTACTCTATCAAACTTAACACAGCCAATCTCCAGTCAAATATTGAAATGGTAAAAGAGGAGTACCTGTCTTCATTCCCTGGCAATGTCTTTGAATACTTTTTCCTCGATGATTACTTCAATCAACAATACGCCAGCGAGCAAACATTTGGCAAAGTAGTCGCCCTATTTTCAGGCCTATCCATTTTCGTTGCTTGCCTTGGGCTGATTGGACTTACCTCATTTTCGGCTAGCATGCGTACCAAAGAAATAGGCATAAGAAAGGTGCTGGGCGCATCGGAGCGGACAATCCTTGGCCTGCTAACCCGGGAGTTTCTACTGTTGATTGTAATTAGTTCTGTGCTGGCTATACCCCTTTCCTGGCTAGTTTACCAGGGCTGGCTGGACAACTTCGCCAACAGGATTGACCTTTCTCCCTGGCTATTGCTAGTCCCGGGCCTCGCCGTCGCAGCCGTTGCGCTACTTGCCTCAGCATCGCAAACCATTCGGGCAGCCAAGCTTGACCCTGCCAAGTCGCTAAGGCATGAGTAACAGCTAGCCAGAATTCTGTTGCAAGCAGCGCCAGGAAATTGATTTTGGAGGTGTTGTCGCTTTCATAATAGACCCACTCTCACTTTTTCCTTACAAAAGTGAAACATATTATCGCCGATTCGGTATATTACTTACAATACTGAATAAAATATGGAAAATCTAAGGTTGGGTAATTTTGAAGAGATCGTGCTGCTGCTCGTCGGGGTGCTGTATAATGGCGCCTACTCCGTTGCCATTGTAGAAGAGTACAAGAAACAAACTGGCAAGAGCATCAATATAAGCGCCATCCACACGGTATTGTACCGGCTGGAAGAGAAGGGTTTCCTGGAGTCGAAACTAGGGGAGGCAGGTGACTTTAGAGGTGGCAAGCGCAAGAGACTGTTTTACCTGACTCCATATGCACGAAAGGCCCTGGAAGAAATTGCTTCGCTCCGGGAGCAACTGCGTAGTCAAATTCCAGCCATTTCCATACAATAGTTTCTCAGGCCATGAGTCACGAAAAACATTTCCCGCCACCACTAGCTCTGAAGTTTTTTCGCTGGTACTGCCGCAAAGACAGGCTGGAGGAGCTGGAGGGCGACCTGGAGGAAAGCTTTTATGCCATGCTGCATGCTGGCAAAGCGCCCGGGCTGGCCAAGCTGATCTATTGGTGGAACGTGATCAGGTGCTTTCGAAGCTATGCATTTAAACGTTCGGCCACTTATCGTTCAACAAATACCTATTCCATGCTAACCAACTACCTGAAAGTCATTCGCCGAAACTTCTCCAAGCAAAGAGCCCATGCCCTGCTTAATATCAGCGGCCTGGCTATTGGGTTTGCGGCCTTTATTCTAATTGCGATTTACCTGCATTTCGAAACAAGTTTTGAAAACTTTCACACAAAGTCGGGTCAGATCTACAGGCTTACAGTCCACTACACATCACCCAGCGGCTACGACACACACTTCGCCAGAGTAGATACCGACTGGATCAACGGAATTCCCGAAGAAATTCCTGAAGCAGAGAAGCTCATCCGCTTTCAGAACCATGAGCCCAAGTTTATTCGTATCGGAGAAGAAAAATTCAGGCAGGACAATGCTTTTGTAACAGACAAAGATGTCTTCGAAGTTTTCGATTTCCCTCTTACAAAAGGCGATGCAAAAACGGCCCTGGCCGAGCCGCTTTCCATCGTGATATCGGAAGCTGTTGCCGAAAAGTACTTTGCAAACGAAGACCCGATGGGCAAAGAAATATTCATCACTGGCTACTGGTCTACCGACGAAACCGTCTATAAGGTTACCGGCGTAATGAAAAACCTTCCCGCCAACACTCATCTTCCCATCGACATGTTGATTTCTTTTCGAAACGAAGCTGAAAGATCATGGTGGGCGTATACCTATGTATTGTTTCAGCAAGGCACCAACATGGAGTCTGTTCAGGAAAAGCTGGAAGCAATGGCTATCAAGATAAACGGAGACCAGGCACTTCAGGGCACAGAGTTTGTCTTTCAGCCTTTGAGCGACATCCACCTCCATTCAAATCTCGCCCGGGAAATAAAGCCCAACGGCTCCATTGCTTATGTTAAAATATTCTTGCTGGTAGCCATCCTCATTTTGGCCTTAGCTATCATCAACTTCATGAACCTGACCAGCGCCATGTCCATTGCCCGGTCAAAGGAAATTGGCGTGCGTAAAATACTTGGTGCCGGAAGTCAACAGATTGTGTTCTATTCTTTAACTGAATCGGTATTGTTCAGCACGGCTGCCGCAGGGCTTGGGTTGGCCCTGGCCTTTTTGGCTTTACCTGTTTTCAAGGAGCTAACAGGAACCGAGAACCTTTTGTCGTCTTTAGTACTCGTTGCCGTATTGTTCGGCCTGGCAGTAGTTACCGGGCTGCTTGGCGGTTTCTACCCGGCTTTTGTGCTTTCTTCTTTCAAGCCTGTGAACATTATCAAAACCAGCAAAGCCTTTTCGATCGGTAAAAAAACAGGACGGTTTAGTATAAAAAGAGTACTCATTAGCCTGCAGTTCGGCATATCTATTCTGCTCATCGCCAGCGCCATGATAGCCCGTCAGCAGTTCGTATTTCTGAACGAGAAAAACCTTGGTATGGAAAAAGACCAGGTAATTGCCCTGCCTGGCGTGCCGGATACCGTAAAAGACAAGTTCAAATTGTTCAAAGATAAGCTCGATGGGCAACCTGGCATCAAAGGAGTCAGCGCCTGTCTTGAAGTACCTTCCAGAGAAATACGGGATGGAGGAACAGTGACTGCGGAAGGTATTCAGGAAAACGCCGATGATGCCCCGTCGATGGATATTCAGGTAATCGATCACGACTTTATCGACGTAATGGGAATGGATCTGCTGGCAGGCGAGCCGTTGCCAAAAAGCCTGGCCTACGAACCACTTCCTCAGCTAACCGGCGCCAACAACGATGTTGAAGAATACCTGCTAAGCAAAAGAAGGGCCTACATCCTCAACGAAACTGCCATGCATGCTATTGGTTGGCAAACCCCAGAAGAGGCTATTGGTAAAAATGTAGATTGGAACCAGGGCACCTATAAGCTTGCAAAAGGCCCCGTTGTAGGAGTGGTGAAAGATTTTCATCAGGAAACCCTGAAGAACAAAGTGGATCCTATCATTATGGTTTTTGAACCTTTATGGCTGCGCACGTTTTTGGTAAAACTTGAAACCAATGATGTAGCTTCAACAATGTCCGTTATAGAAGGTGCCTGGAATGAGCTTTTCCCAAAGTACCCTTTCGAATACCAGTTTCTTGATGACCTTTATAACAACCTCTATAAAAATGAAAGGCAGCAGCTCCAGTTGCTTTATCTGCTAAGCGGGCTGGCTATTACTATCGCCTTTATTGGGTTGTTTGGGTTGATTGCTTACTCGCTGAAAACAAGAGTAAAAGAGATGGCTATCAGGAAGGTGATGGGAGCCAATTTTACCTCGCTTATCCGATTAATTGGCAAAGAATACCTGATGGTGATGCTTGCTGGCGCAGCGCTGGCCATTCCTTTGAGCTATTTCTGGGTAAGTAAGTGGCTGGAGAACTTCGCCTATAGGATTGATATCTCTGTGATAAGCTATTTGATGACTTTGGCGGGCATCTGTCTGCTGCTTATGGCCACGGTGGCCCTGCAAACTATAAAAACTGCTGCCAACAATCCGGCAGATACATTAAGAGAAGAGTAAAAAATGGACGGGAAATTGGGCAACCTCTACCAACCGAAGAACCTATCCACCTTTTCGCCAAAGGCTGCCCGGGCAATCGTAGCGACTGCCTTTATTTCCCTAGAAGCTTACTGAAGAGGTAAAAAAAGACCGGCCTTCTGCCGGTCTAATCAACCTACCAACCAATGTTCCTGCATTAGTTATTCACTTCAGGCTTATAGTTTTTGTACGCTGGGCCTTTAAGTCCCTTCGTGTTTTTTCCTTTTAATTCATCAAGCCTAACCACTACAAACTCCGACTTGTCAATATCCCAGGGCTTTTGATTTTTCGCCTCGGGTCCCTTGGGTTTGGGAGCTTTTCCTCTTACCAGCAAGGTGCTGCTTCCTTTATACTTTTCAGTCGGGCTGGCATTTTTATACGCCGGGCCTTTCAAAGACTTGCTTTGTGCATTGGCACTGAAACATATAGCCAGGCCAAGAATAAGGGTTGTTGTTGCTGCCTTTAACATAATTAGGGTGCGTTTAATGTTCATACAAATAAACGAACTAACGGCACCCCCGGCCTTCGCAAAAAATGGGTAATCGGATATGTGGAAAATACGTAATCAGATGTGGAAAATACGTAACGCTAAATGAGCTTACGGCGATAAGCAGCGTTGATCATCTCAGAAGCGTTAGCGGCACCGAGCTTTTTCATGATGCGTGACCGGTGTGTTTCTACTGTGCGAACACTAATGAACAGCTTGTCGGCTATTTCTTTGGTGATTTTGCCCTCGGCCACCATTTTCACAATCTCAATTTCCCTTTCGGAAAGTATAGGTGACGGGCTTCCCGGCCCGGACATATCCTCCAGCAGAAGCTCCGATATCTTATTCTTAAAGTGCCGCTTTCCGAGGTATACTCCACGTATAGCTTCCCGCAATTCACTTTCGCTTGTGTCTTTAAGCAAGTATCCCGACGCCCCCTTCTTGAGGCTCTCCTTTACATACTGAAGCTCCTCATGCATGGTAAGCATGATACATTTTGTGTCAGGGTATTTTTCTCTTACCAGCGGGAGAATATCGAGCCCAGATTTGTCTGGCAGAGAAATGTCCAGCAGAATGATGTCCGCCCTGGTGGTTGTCAGCTGGTTCAGAAGAGCCTCACCAGTTTCTGCCTCACCAACAATTTCAACGCTTTCCTGCGCCTGCAACAAAGCCCTGAGACCATTCCGAAATAGCTGGTGATCGTCGGCAATTATGACTTTAATAGTACTCATGATATTGGTATTTCTATCTCTATGCCCGTTCCGGCTTTTCCTGACTCTATGTAAAAAACACCTCCCATTAATCTTATCCTCTCCTCAATATTTCTGAGTCCAAGACCCGTGAATCCATCTTTCTGACCAACCTCAAAACCAATGCCATTGTCTTTAATATACAACGCCAGGTGGTCATCGAAAACAGTGATTGAAAGTTGAATTTCGTCGCACTGCGCATGCTTGATGGCATTGTTGATCGCCTCTTGTACCACCCGGTAAATATATACTTGCTTGTCCTTCTCAAGTCTATAGTTGGAGTTCTCCAGCTCATTAAAAAATAGAACTTTGATCTGAGTACTGTCTTCAATGTCCGAAATAAGCTGTTCAAGGGCCTCGCTTAGTCCAAAATCACGAAGCACTGCCGGCATCAGGTTCCTTGCCAGGCTTCTGGTTTCCGAAATAGTTCTTTCAATCAAATCTCGCATGTCAGCATTTTCAACCAACAGGCCGCTCTTTTCCATCCTTAGCTTCAGCGTGGTTAGCAATGCTCCGAGCCCATCGTGTAAATCCCTGGAAATCCTTTCCCGATCCTTTTCCTGGGCTTCAATTAATACTCGCTTCGAGTTGAGCTCAAGCGCATTTTTTTCATTGTTTAGCGTAACCAGCTGATCCCGCATTTGGAGAATGGCTTTCCCCAATTCATCGTGCCTGCTCAGCATTACATAGGTCGACTCCATCTTGCCTTCACCAATATCGGAGGCGAATGATGCAATCTGCTTCAGAGAATGAATAAGCTTGTCCATTGACTGTGTGATCTGCTGCATTTCCAGCACAGGACCAGAAGGTCGGATGTCGGAAGGTAAGGTTCCAAGCGACAGTTGGTCAGCCACTCTTCGAAGTTGCACAATGGGGTTCGATAGAATTTTACCAAGAAAAACAGAAATGGCTAACGACACCGCCATCAAAATCCCCACAACTATGACCATCTTCTCTCTAATTGAATAGATAGGCCTCATGAGCTCGTCGAGGTCAATTTCTGTTAAGAGGGCCATTTTTATCCCATAAAAATCAACGGGCCGAAAAGCTCCCATCACGCCCACATCTCTGTAGTCGGTGTAAATCGTGACGTCCTCTTTGCCGCCAATAGCCGACAACACACCGTGGCTCGGGCTGGAAATGTTAGTAGGGTACTCCTGAGGGTGAAAGAGAGAGGCCGACATAAGGCGATGCCGCTCATTAACTACGTACGACTCGCCTGTCACACCAAGCCCGGTACGCTCCAGTAGAATATCCTGGATGTCCTGCAAGCCAAAAACCAGGCGGACTTGCCTTTTCTCACTCGTGAAAAGAAAATTATAGTAGGTGGAGTCCGAGTCGAGGCTAGCTACAAACCGAACCTGATTAGGGTCAAATTCGTGCAAAACCTCTATTCGTTTTATTTCGGATATCGACTGTAAGTTTTCGACCAGGTCTGCCTCATTTACGCCATGTAGGTCGGCGTTTGACAAAATGTGATCCGCTTCTTGCTTTTTGTCCCGCAGGTGAAGCTCTATGAGCCGTCTTTTAAGAATATTAACGGCGTTTAATTTGTCTTTTGCTCTTAAAACAAGCTCCTCTTCAAGGCTCGAATAGGTAATATTGAACACCACCAGAATAAAAATGGTGCTGAAAACAAAGAGGCAAAGTGTGAGCCATATATTGAGTTTAAGCTTCAAGGCGGAATAACTTATTAGAAGTTAAACCGCCAAGATGCAACCTTTATTTAATAATGGAAAGAGAGAGTTTACACATTGCAGTGCATTACCAAGTCTTACTTTACCTCCAGGGCATATTGCATTTCCTCCCGTTCCACCAGGCAGTTCTCCTTTGGAATAGTCACCCTGAAGGCAGTGCCCTTGCCAAGTGTGCTAAACACCTTGATCGTGCCACCCATTCTCTCCACCTGAGTTTTTACCAGGAATAATCCCATTCCTTTTCCTTCAACGTGGCTATGAAAGCGCTTATAAAGCTTAAATAGCTTACCCTCAATCAGCTTCGTATCCATACCCAAGCCATTGTCCTTCACCCAAAGAACCAAATCATTTTTGGTCGTATAGGCAGTAACGTCAAGCTCCAATGGTCGCCTTGGGTTCCTGTATTTAAGCGCATTGGTGGTAAGATTATGAACCACAGAGTGAACGTACCCCCTGATTGCTTCAAGCTGAATAGAATCATCGACTTGCAAACTAATCTTAGCCCCAGACTCCTCGATTTGAAGTATGAACGATGAAAGCACTTGCTGAACCAGGTCTTTTAAGATAAACTTCTGCTTCGCTTGAGTAGACGATTCTCTTACCTGAAGAATGTCATTCAGATCGATAAGGATTGTGTCCAGTTGTTGTGCAGACTCGGTAAGATGCTTCAGTATCTTCAGGTTGTATTGATTGAAAGCCTGCGACCTATCAAATATTTGAGTCAGCCCAAGAATATTGACTACCGGAGCTCTCAGGTTGTGAGAAACAATTTGTGTAAATTCCTGCAGCTCCTTGTTCCGGGCAACAAGCTCATTGGTTAGGCCCAAGGCCTCGCTTTGCGCTTCTTTTCTTTCGCTTATATTTTTTATTATGGCGACGAAATAATGCTGGTTGTTGTTGCTCAAATCCCCGACAGGCGACACCGCCAAATTGATCCAAAACGATTCTCCATTCTTTTTGTAGGAAACCAAATCCTCCTGGATATAGCTTTCGCTGGTAATAGCATCAAACACTTTTGTCAATTTCCCGCTATCAGATTTTGGGCCCCTTAGCAAACTAATGGGATTCCTCTGCTCCACCTCTTCCGGACTAAATCCAGTCATTTTAGAGAATGCGTCATTGGAGTAGACAACCCTGTACATTGTGTCATTTTTTCCGCATGGCTTGTTTATAATCAAAACTGCTTCCGCAATGTTTTTAACAGCTGCCTCCAGAATCATACGCTGATTGTCTTGTTTCCTCCGTTCGGTATTATCTGTCTCGATTGAGATGAATCGCTCAAGTTTTCCTTTTGCATCAAAAATCGGAGTAATCTCAAGCGACACCCATATTTTCTCACCATTCTTTTTGTAGTAGACAACCTCTTCCCTAATGATTTGGTTTCCAGCAAGCTTCTCCTTAATCCTCCTGACAGCCTCACTATCGGTATCGGGCCCACTAACAACATCCGCAGGGTATTTACCGACTATTTCGGCAAGGGTAAATCCCGTCATCTTTTCATATGCTTCGTTCACCCATGCCACCCTCGCATTGGCATCTGTTATAACTACTCCGTTATGTGTTTTACTTGCCACCAAAGAGAGCTTTTGAAGCTCAGATTCGGCCAGTTTTCGCTGTGTAATATCAGTGTGTGTGCCCAAGGCTCTAACGGCGCTGCCATCACTATCCCTTTCCATCACCTTGCCCCTATTATGTATCCATATCCAACGGCCATCTTTATGTTGCATCCGGTATTCCAGATCAATCATATCAATTTCGCCTTTGAAGTGTTTTTTCATCAAATCCAGCGCTTCATCCCGATCATCCGGATGAAACAAATTCTGCCAGGCGACCTGAGACCTATCGGATTCTTTTGGAGGGTAACCTAACATTCCTTTTAACAGGTCGTTGTATTGAGCCTTCCAGGTTTTTACATCAAGATCCCAAATGCCCAGTTTGGCTCCATCCACCACCATCTGTAATTTTTCGTTGCTTTCCCGGAGCCTCTTTTCCTGAACAACTTTCCAGGTTATGTCCCGGCTTACACATGTTACTCCTTCAATTTTGCCGCTCTTTGGGCTCCTTAAAGGTTGAAATGAATTTTCATAGCTTGCATTGCCGATAGCCTCCGATATGCTATCCCGGAATGTAAAAGAAATCCCTCTTAATGCTTTATTATACAGCTCCCTCCATTTACTGTTGTCCTCAGCCATATCTATGGCTAGCACATCATCTCCGAGGCGGCAATCGTGCCCGGAAAATAGCTTTATGGAAGATCGGAATGCCTCATTGAAAAAAAGTAATTTGTATTCCACATTAACAGCCCAAACCATCTCAGGGCTGTTGTTCATTATATTCCAAGCATAGCTATCACGCTGGTGTTTAGTATATGACGCTTTAGTGATGTGCACGTACACGTAAATAGCGATCATTGCGCCTGTCAATAGCAGAAGTGAGGCTTGTGTATGCGTTAGTATATATTCAGAAACGAGAAAATCGTTGACCGATACCAACGCCAATGCAATAAAAACAAACGCCAGAAGCGACTTCATGGGGAGGTAAGTTCCCCTCAGCAAAACTTTTATTTTTTCCATAGCAAACAACTCATAATCCTTTCGTCATTTTGAAGGATTGCAACAATAAATAATTAATAATGTTGTGAGTAATGGAAGAGAGTGATGATACAAAGATCACTATTACAACGAATCAATTGCTATGGCCGATGTGTGATTTCGACCAAGCGGGGGCAGTGGGGGACATAGACGCCAAATCTTTAGACAACCGAAATTAAGGGTTGGGCAAAGAAGTAAAATACTATACCTTCTTGAAGCTTATGATGAACTCCGTTCCTTTGCCTACTTCACTTTTGATTTCCATAGAGCCCTCGTTGCTCGCAATGAATTGCTTGACCAGTAAAATACCAAGGCCAGTACCCGGCTCATTGCTGGTTCCGGGCTCGGTCAGTCTTTTGCTTACTTTATTTTGAATAAGATTTAGTTTTTTTTCGGTCATCCCAACACCATTGTCCACTATGTGTATCGAAGTCATTGAGCTGTTTTCCGAATAATGAATCCTCACTTCACCACCTCTTCTCGTGAATTTGATAGCGTTGCTCAATAAGTTTTGCACAATGATTTTAAGTTGGGAAACATCCGCCCGCAAAAAAATATCGGCTTGCGGCTGGTGAACCAGGCTTATATCTTTTTCCCCGGCCTGAAAACCATAAACAGCCACCAAATCCCGCACAACAGCAGTGGCATTAACTTCCTCAATAGTTGTTTGAATGCCAGAAAACTGCGCTCCTGCCCAAGTGAGCAGGTTGTTGAGCATGGTAGCTACATTATCAACTCGTTTACCGAGTTCGTCAAATACTGCGTAGTCTTTGAACGCTGTTCCAAACTTTCCCTTCATCAATTCTATCGTTGACTGCATCGAAGCTATCGGACTTCGCATGTCATGGCTTATAATGGAAAGTATCAGTGAATTAGTGCTATTCAATGCCTCAAGCCTTTCGTTTTGCCTTTCTATCTGCTCCTTTTGCCTGGCAATGTCATCATTTTGCTGCGTGAGTTTTATGTTGAGTCTCGTCTTTGTCTTGCTATTTCTCGATAAGAGAAAAGCAACGGCCATTGTGAATACCAGCACCACTGCAAAAATAATACTAGCCAAAAAGGTAACCCGAAGCTCTTTTTCCTGAACCTTGTTCGCCTGAGCAAGTTTTTGATTCTCCGCTTCATGGTATTTAACCATCAGCAAGTTTATTTCTTTTTCTTTCGCTTCGCTAAGAATTGAGTCACTTAACTGCTTGTATTTCTTATGTGTTTCGAAGGCGTTTTCAAAATCACCGCTTTGAGCATAAGCCTCTGCCAGCACCTCGTAGGCTCTTTGCTTGTCCCACATTGCCCCCACTCTCTCTGCATAGTCCAAAGCGGTACGTCCGTGGCTGATAGCCATAACGGGCTCGCCAAGCTTAATATAAGCCTCGGCCATACCGGCATGTGCAAATGTGCTCTCCCAATTACTTTGGTAGTAACCCGCATTAAGCACCTTTTTGTATTGCTCGATGGCATCCCTATACCTGCCCTCGTGAAAATAAGTAAGCGCCAGGCGATTGTTTACCATGAGCTTGACCCTTTCATTTTTGTAAACATTGCAAACCCTGACAGAAGCATTGAGATAGTGGTAGGCGCTGTCAAACTGTCGCAACTCGTCGAAAGCGACGCCAAGGTTAAAATAATTATTCGCCAGGAGGGAGGAGTCAGTGCTGTTTTTACTGTACCAAATTGACTGCCTCTGATACTCAATCGTTCTGATCATGTCGTCCTTGCCGAGATACACCAAACTGATCCCGTTCAGGCTTAGTGCCATCCCCTTTCCATTGCCAATTTGCCGATGTAACACCAGAGCACTTGAGTGAGCATCGAGCGACAGATCGTAAACACCTCTGATGTAGTAGCAAACGCCCTTCTTGGTCAGGCTACTGGCGAGTCCACGTGTAAAATCCAAATCTCTGGAATAGTCCTCTGCCAAACTGCAATAGTAAAGCGCACTGTCAGTGTTGTCGTACTGATACGCTGTGGCGATATCAATTAGAAGATTAACGGTGGTTGTGTCCGGGTCCGTCGTTTTCCTTAGTTTCCAATCATTGAGAAGTGAGTCAAGGCTTGATTGCCCGGAAGAAAAATAGGAAGCAAAAAGCAGGAAAATCAGCACCAAACACCTCGGAATCATCATCTTGGAGAAGAGCAATTAGCAACAAAAACACCATAGCCTATGCATAATTATTTAAAAAAAAGGGTAATTCAAACTAAGTGTTAACCCTCTTTCTGCACTTGGCTATTTGGGATCAAGCGGAAAACCTGGGGGATTACCCTTTAAACCAAATATCCCAAGTGGTCATAGAAAAGCAAAAGGGCCAAGCCTATCCGACTGGAGAAGCCCGGCCGGGCGAGACGCATTGAACCAGTTTTGCTTTTTAATTTAACCACAAACGAAACATTCAATCCTCAGAAATACAGATTGATCCGCTATTTGTTCAAGAATTTCGCTTTATAAAATAAGCTATTGCTTGCCTAACCAGGTGGAACAATGGCTACTCCAAAAAGGCAAAATGAATGAACTGAAAATCTATTTACTTCTTGCTGACGAACTCTACGTTGCCGAGCGCAACGTCTATGTTGAACTCCATCAAGTCGAGGGCATCGGGATGGTAGCTGGAGCTGGTGTACACATTTTTCCGTATCTGTGTAAACTCAGCTGGCATTTTAACACTGCAAAGTGGCGAGTTGTGCAGGTATATAATCACCGGAACATTTTCCTTTGGCATGATCATTTCCAATCGGCCGGCCCCTACGCTGGCCCTGATTTTGGACGATTGTTGGCTTTTATCACTAAAGTCGAGCACTGCTGTTCCAAACCCCACTTCGGCCACAATTACTTTTGAGTTAGTAAGGTTGATATGATTGGCGATCAGCGACCCCAGGTCAACTTTCACAAAAAAGGTGTCCATTGCCACCAGGTTTCCTTTGCCATCGGCATAATCGACAATAACATCAGCACTTCCGGTGTTAATCTTTAGTTTTTCTACAGGAATGCCCGAAAGATCCACATCCGCATTACCGATACCATAAGCTAGCTGCAGAGAGTATACTTTATCCTCGGTAAGGAGAATCTTCCAGTAATTCTTGTCGTCCTTTTTGCTGTCTCCAAAAATGCTCGACGTCAGACTTTTGCTTATGGTCGAGGACTGATAGTTTTCAAGGTCAAGATTAACATGCTTGACGCTGTTCTTTATGTAAGTCTTGAACGATGGGTTGATGGTTTCGAAGTCAGGATTGCCATAAATATTGACTGGCTGGGCTGCTTTCACAGGCCGGATATAGCAAGAGCCAGAAGTTGCACTCAAACAAAAATCTACCTTTTGAAAGGCAGAGTCGTTGCTCACAGAGTAAAACTTTTTTAACTGACTAAATGACGAAAAACTTGCTAAAAGACTAAAACTCAATAAAACCAATCTCCGCATAGTGGCTATCAACGATATACAGCAGAGAGAGTTGCGAATGTTGAAAGAAAATAATAAAAAATGCAGTTCATTTCGACGAAACTGCATTCCGATATAACTTTTAAAAGAATTCTTTCATTTTATCGAAGAATCCTTTTTCCGATTTACCCGGATTAGGGCTGAAATTGTCAGATTCTCTGAATCTTTCGAGTATTTCTCTCTCTTCTTTGTCAAGTGTTTTGGGCGTCCAAACATTGACGTGGATCAGCTGGTCGCCCCGGCCATAGCCGTTCAGATCAGGAATACCTTTGCTTCTCAGTCTTAGTAACTTGCCACTCTGGGTGCCTGGCTCAATCTTTATCTTGACGTTGCCATCGATAGTAGGCACTTCCAGCGAAGTACCAAGGGCGGCGTCGGCGAAGTTGAGGTACAAATCAAAAATGACATTGTTGCCATCTCTTTTCAGCAACTCATCTTCAATCTCTTCCACCACAATCAGCAGGTCGCCAGGTGTTCCGCCGCCGGGAGCAACGTTACCTTTGCCTGACATCGACAATTGAATGCCATCAGAAACACCAGCCGGGATTTTGATGCTGATCACTTCTTCCTGAGGTTGCAAGCCGGAGCTATCTACGCCGGGTGGGCGTTTGTCGACTCTTTGGCCAGAGCCACCGCAAGCACTACAGGTGCTGCTCGATACCATTTGGCCAAGCATGGTGTTGACAACTTTTCTCACCTGACCAGCTCCACCACAGGTAGAACAGGTAGCGTAAGTCACTCCGGGAGCTGTCACCAGCCTGGTCACTTTTATTTTCTTTTCAACTCCATTTGCTATTTCTGCAAGGGTAAGCTTCAGCTTAATACGAAGGTTAGATCCTTTACGACCACCTCCACGACCGGAGCGCCCACCACCAAAAAAACTTTCGAAAGGGCTGCCGCCACCACCGCCGAAAATATCGCCGAACTGGTCAAAGATGTCGTCCATTGACATGCCACCGCCACTGAAGCCGCCGCCCGGAGCGCCGCCAACACCCTGATGGCCGTAACGATCATACCGCTGGCGTTTCTCAGCATTGCTTAGCACTTCATAAGCTTCGGCTGCTTCTTTGAATTTTTCCTCAGCCGTAGGGTCATTAGGGTTTTTGTCAGGGTGAAATTTGATGGCTATTTTTCTGTAAGCCTTCTTTATTTCTTCCTGTGGTGCACCCTTTTCTACTCCTAGGATTTCGTAAAAGTCTCTTTTCGCCATAATCGATTATGCCCCTGTTACCACTTTTGCAAACCTGATGACCTTGTCACCTAAAACATATCCCTTCTCAACAACATCTATCACCCTTCCCTTCAGCGAATCGTCAGGTGCAGGAAACTGAGTCACTGCTTCGTGCAATTCGGGGTTGAACTCATGGCCGGTTTCAACTTCCATGGCCTTCAGTCCTTTTTGGTCAAGCACTTTAATTAATTTGTTATAAATAAGATCGACACCTTCTTTTACTGAAGCCTCGATTTCTTGCCCATCTATCGATTTTTTTGCTCTTTCAAAATCGTCAACTACCGGAATAAGAACGGCCAGTACGTCCTCACCAGCGGTTTTGATAAGCTCCACTCTTTCTTTGGCAGTCCTTCTTCTATAGTTATCAAACTCAGAATAAAGTCTCAGGTATTTATCTTTCGACTCTTCCAATTCTCTCTTAAGCACAGTCACTTCGTCTTCGGCGACGTCTGACCCATTGTCAGTACTCTCCTCAGAGGCATTGGCATTTTCGCCATCCAAAACCTGCTCTTCTACACTATTCTCAATAGTTTCTTTGTTCTCTTCCACGTTTTTTTTTGCCATTTCAAGAAACATTAATTCCTGCCAGCAAGAGTCAATTACTTTGCCAAACCACTTCTGACTGACAAGATGGCACTAGCTGTTAATGGTTTGCCAAATCTTATCCTTCAATTCCTGTATGCCTTGTTGGGTTACGCTTGAAATAAATATAGCTTCTACATCGTCGGGCAGCTCTGCTTTCATCTCCGTCATGAGCTCTTCATCGAGCATATCCGACTTTGTGATCGCCAGCAGCCGTTGCTTATCCAGTAGTTCCGGGTTGAATTTTTTGAGCTCGTTTAGAAGGATGTAGTATTCTTTTTTGATATCAGATGCATCGGCTGGCAGCATAAACAAGAGAATTGAATTTCGCTCGATATGACGCAGGAAGCGTACGCCGAGACCTTTCCCCTCAGCAGCGCCTTCGATGATACCTGGTATGTCGGCCACAACGAACGACTTAAAGTCACGGTAGGGCACAACCCCCAAATTGGGTGTGAGGGTGGTAAAGGGATAGTCGGCTATTTCGGGTCTTGCCGCAGAAATAACGGACAGAAGCGTCGACTTCCCGGCATTTGGAAAGCCAACAAGACCCACATCGGCCAAAAGCTTCAGCTCCAGGATCACCCAACCCTCCTCACCAGGTGTACCTGGCTGGGCGTAGGTAGGCACTTGATTGGTAGGTGATTTAAAGTGGTCGTTACCCAGCCCTCCGAGTCCGCCCTTTTTTAAAATGACTTTCTGCCCGTCTTCAACAATCTCCAGTAACTTTTTGCCAGTCTCGGCGTCCCTTGCTACCGTCCCAAGGGGCACATCGAGAATAATGTCCTTGCCCTGAGCTCCCGTACATTTATCGCCTGCACCTGCCACACCATTTTCCGCAATGATGTGCTTTCGGTATTTGAGGTGCAGCAAAGTCCACAGTTGAGAGTTTCCCTTTAGAATAATGTGACCACCCCGGCCACCATCACCGCCGTCGGGCCCTCCTTTATCAATAAATTTTTCCTGATGAAAGTGAACTGAACCAGCCCCGCCGTTGCCCGACTTACAGCTAATTTTTACGTAGTCAATGAAGTTATTGTCAGCCATATAATAAATGAGGACGCTTTTCGCCATGGAAAAGCATCCCCCTCCTTATTTCTTTGCTCTTAGAAAGAGTCTATTACGCTGCAAATGTCGTGAAATATCTCTTCTATTTCACCAACTCCCTCTATTTGATGGTATTTACTTTGCGACTTGTAGTAATTAGCTACCGGCATCGTCTCATCCTGATAAACTTTTATCCGGGTGGTAATTTTTGCCTCGTCCTGGTCATCCACTCGCCCAGAAGTCTTACCTCTTTCTTTTATCCTGATCCTTAGCTCGGCTTCCGGAACATTGAGCGCTATCATCCCTTTGATAGGTTCGCCCATGCCATTGAGCAGCTTGTCCAAAGCCTCAGCCTGATTAACAGTGCGGGGAAAGCCATCAAAGATAACCCCCGACGATCCATTGGTAGATTTCAGCTTATCGTCCACCATGCCAATCACCACCTCGTCCGGAACCAGCTTGCCATCATCCATGTACTTTTGAGCTAGCTTTCCGAGCTCGGTGCCTTCAGTCAGGTGTTTACGAAATAAGTCGCCAGTCGATATATGAGTCAGGTGATATTTGCTAATTAGCTTCTCACTCTGGGTTCCTTTACCGGCACCCGGAGGGCCAAACAAAACAATATTCAGCATTACATTAGGTTTCGTTTCTTTTACAAAGGGTCAAAAATCCGAAATACTTATCAAAAAAAGAATTACAAACTTCAGTCTTTAATTTTATAGATGTCTGGCAGTTGCCTGCCAAGCTCGTCATAGTCAAGTCCGTAGCCCACAACAAACTTATCAGGAATGCTGAAACCAACGTAATCAAGCTGATATTTGTTCTTGAAAACATCAGGTTTTACCAGTAGCGTGCAGACTTTAACTGATGCTGGCGACTGCTCCCAAACCATTTCCAAAAGTTTGCTCATCGTGCGCCCAGTGTCTATAATATCCTCTACAATCAACACTTCTCTGTCTTTCAATTCATGCATGAGTCCAATCAGGGTTTGCACTTCACCGGTTGAGGCCGTCCCTCTGTAAGACTTCAGCTTTACAAAGGAAACCTCGGCATCAACCTTGAGCAAACGAATAAGATCACCGGCAAAAATGAAGGCCCCGTTCAACACAGCAAGCATCACCAGGCTTTTACCAGCATAATCCATATCAATTTGCCCAGCGAGCTCATTGAGTCTGTCGCTGATCTGATTTCGCCCTATGTATCGCTCAAATTCTTTGTTGTTAATCGTCATACCTCTTCAGTATTTTTAATTCAACCAGCTGGTTGAATTACCTGAGCATTCGCATTGCAATGCTGCCTGGCTACAATTCAGCCATCAGCACCTCGTACAGACTCACCATAGCCGTAATGTCATCTTTGTGCACGGTTTCGTTTGGCGAGTGCACGTTGCTTTCAGGGGCCCCCACAAAACACCAGTCGATCGGGTAGGGAGAAATTTGCACATCCCGACCATCAGAAGACCCGCTCCCCTCTACTTCCAGCTGAAAAGGCACACCTGACGACTGAGAGATAGCTATGATCCTATCCACATACGATTTTCGTGGAATATTTTTATCTCTCATCGATACCACCACACCTTTGCCATGATGCACTCCGTCAGTTACCCAGGTAATGTCGGAAACCAGTGCCTGTTTTATCTGCCAGCGCTCGTACAAGTACTTTGTTAGGTATTGCACCGAACCACCTCCATGCTCTTCCCAGGCGCTGAAGACGATCACTCCGTGCTCTAGTGTTTCCGCTACTTTCAAGGCATTATAAACGCCCAAACGGTTATCAAGATAACAAGTGCTTACCATGTCGTCATGTAGTCGAAAGTTGCACTTGTAGGTAAGCCCGGTGCCTCTATCAATGGCTCTGCCAAATTCATAAAAGGCACGGCCTTCTTCATTTAATACAAGCTTGCATTCGATTGGCCCCAGGCTGTCTTCCCCTACCAGCAACGTACCCGTATCGGCATCTGGCCCGCCAATAGGCACCAGTTGATTGTCGTATCTGACAGTAAACCCAATGGAGTCCATGTGCGCAAAAATCGCCGTCCTGGGATTGCCAAAGGCCAGGATGAGGCAATCCTGAAACTCTGGCCCATGTATAAGCTCCGGCTTCACCTTCCATGTTTTTTGCTGCTTACTTATATAGGAAAGCAAAAACTCCTTCATAGGAGCTTCATCGCCTGAGGGCGCATGCACTGCACAGAGGTCTTTCAATAGCTTCATGGGTTTTCCAGTTTTCTTAAATGTCAACCCTGGAGAATCAACCCCATGGTCATCGGATGCTTTTTAATGGCGGTTAAATTTATGAAATTGAAACATCTCAAAAGCATCGCCATGAAGATTCATATTTTAAATCAGCAAACCTCAATCGCCAACCAGTTTTTATGTGAATTGCGGGACACGTCGGTACAGACGGACAGGCTTCGTTTCCGTACCAATTTGGAGCGGCTGGGCGAGCTGATGGCCTACGAGTTTTCGAAAACGCTGCTGGCGAAAAAATGTGAGGTAGCTACTCCTCTGGGGACTTCACAAGCAGAAGTACCAGTTAACGATCTGGTAATGGTGACGGTGCTAAGGGCAGGCATTCCCTTCTATCAGGGGTTTCTGAACATTTTTGACAAGGCAGAATCCGGCTTTATTGGCGCCTACAGGGAAGAGGGTTCTGCAAAGGATTTAATGATAACACTTAATTATTCTGCTTTACCCAACCTTGACAACAAACAACTCGTATTAATTGATCCGATGCTGGCTACCGGAAAATCGCTAGTGAAGGCTTTCAAGCAGTGCCTGAAATATGGCCACCCGAAAGCCGTTCATATCATGTCGGTGATAAGCGCTCCTGAAGGTATCAGCTATCTGGAAGAATCAATCGATCACCCGGGAAGTATATGGACCTGGGCAAAAGATAGCCATTTAAATGAAATGGCCTATATCGTGCCCGGCCTTGGCGATGCCGGCGACTTATCTTTCGGTACCAAAGAATGATTCACTGACGATTGGTGTTGATTTGGAAAGTGATAACTCCAACTTTTTAATATTGCTTTCAGCCTGTATATATGCAGATCAATTTCGTAGCCGAACTCCTGAAATACCTGGGCGTTTATGTTCTTAGCATGTTTAAGTTCATTGTAGGCCCCACCATTGGTATTTCTTCAGGGCTAAATATTTTTGTCACCTTCGGGCTTTCCGTAGCAGGCATGATGACCATGGTTTACCTGGTCACCTACTTTGGTGAGCAGGTGAGGTTCCTCACCAGCCGCTTTTTCAAACCAAAGCCCAACGAAAAGAAATTCACAAAAAAGAAACGGCTTTTCGTGACGCTCTGGAAAAAATACGGTGTCTACGGAGTGTCGTTCTTTTCCCCGCTATTTATCACACCGATAGGCGGTGCGCTGATACTCAATACGCTTGGTGTGAAAAAGGAGCAGATCATTGGCCCGATGTGGGTGAGTGCCATTTTTTGGGGCATTATTCTCACCCTTTTCGTAAAATATGCCAAAGACCTCATTCTTTGGCTTTACTAGCCAATACGGGTTTAGTCCCTTAACTTCATCCTTAGCAATCGACTTTCGGAAGTAATAAAAACAACCTTCTCGTCACCTCCGAAAGCAATATTGGCTGTCGGTGCTCCCGTGATTATTGTGCCCAGATGCTTTCCGGAAGGACTTAAAACAACTACTCCACCGGGGCCAGTGGCAAAAATGTTTCCTTTGGAATCTACCTTCATCCCATCGGGATTTCCGGGTGTTACTTTCGTCAATTCAGTAGCATCAAAGAAGACCTTCCCTTCTTCAACAGAGCCATCTTCATTCACCGGAAAAGCCATCCAAATTGACCTTTCAGGGTCAGAGTTGGCAACATACAATGTTTTCTCGTCGGGAGACAGGGCTATGCCGTTGGGCTTGGACATTTTATCCGTCACAAGTTCGATTTCTCCACTTTTCTTTAGCCGGTAAACGCCGTTGAAGGGAATCTCTTTGATAGGGCTGGCGTCCAGGCCGGTAAGACCGTACGGAGGATCCGTAAAGTAAATATCCCCCCAACTGCTCAAAATGAGGTCATTGGGGCTATTCAAACGCTTGCCCTCGAACCTATCAACCAACGTAACAAATTTGGAGGCAGGTGCATCCAAGGGCGCATCCATCCTGGCCACCCTTCTATCGCCGTGCTGGCACAGCAACAGCCTGCCCTGGTCGTCCAGAATAAGGCCGTTGGCTCCAGGCTCCCTTTCCTCTTTTCCTGCTTCCGCAGTATAGCCCGAAGGCTTCAGGAATACGCTAACACCCTCACCTTCCTTCCATTTGTAAGCCACATTGTTAGGCACGTCAGTAAAAAGCACCATTTGCTGCGAGGGCACCCACACAGGACCCTCTGCCCAGGTGTAACCCTCTCCAAGTATTTCGAGCTTTGCCTCTTTATCAATTAGTTTGTCAATAGCAGGATCCAGCCGCTCCACTACCTGTGGCTTCGATGCTTCTTCATTGCTAGTTTCTTCGGTCTGAGGTTTCTGCGGCCCACAGCCGCTCATCAATATGGCAATAGCCACATTAAAATAGATAGGTTTCATATGAGTAGGTATGTTAAAAGTAGTTTCAACAATATTTGGGTAGTTAATTTCCGAATATTTTGATTGGGAAATGATCATAAACCGTAAATATTCGCATTCATAAAAAAACTTTTCGCTTTCGTCGGCGTTTGCTCTATTTTTCTCATGTATTAATTACTCCGAGGATGTTTGGCATATTCAAAAGAAAAAAAGAATCCCCCAGGAAAGAGAAAAAGCTTGAGCTGGTTGATCTGGAGCAGCAGCCCCTTGCGGTTGGCGACAAAGTGGAGTCTCTGAGGTATGATCTTGGCATAAGCATATTGATCCAGGAAGAAGATGGGCTCTACTACCAGTCAGAAGCAAGCGGAACCAAAGTCCACTGGACTAAAATGATCGATGCTTCTACAGAATTTCAAAAGGTAAAGAAGGTTATTGTCGACAAGTAAATGCTAAAAAGGCAAAGGCAGTCCGAACAAAGGTGAACAATCGCCGGACTAAAAGTGTTCGTTTTTGTTACAACCCTTATCTTTTATTTATTATTTAATATTCTGGTTATCAATTAATTATATTGTTTGGCATTCGAATTGCAAGCTTTTTGGCATGCGGTCGAAAACTCAAATAAAGGGAGCCATATTCAAAGTCGTCTCTCTGCCTGCCTTTAAAAACATTGTTATCATTCTGGGGATAGCCGTAGCCCTTCTCGTAGGCTTCTTCACTTTGCACGCTCGGCCCAATGCAATGGGTGAGTTTGCTATTGATCCGAAGACAGTAAGCTCCAGCGTCATAGTTGTGGGCTCGGATTTTCTTGACGTTGAAACTACGCCTGAAGTGATTATTTATGACAGGAACCTTGACCTTATTTTATCTGCCAATCTGACGTCAATTTCTGTCTATGAAAAGGAGCACCTCAGTAGATTGCTGAAAGTATGTGATCTTATGTTTTCGAGCGATAATACAACCATTTATCAATTGGATAAATAATTGCCTTCGCCTATATTCCATAAACCTTATTTAACATGACTCAAAGACTAACAAGATCAAGAGATAAAATGCTGGGCGGTGTTTGCGCAGGAATTGCCAACTACTTTGGGTGGGATCCCACCATGGTTCGTCTTGGCTATGTTGTTCTATCTGTACTCAGCGCTGCTTTTCCAGGGATACTTGTCTATATTATTATGTGGATAGTGGTGCCAGAAAGTTAATTCAGCTTGGCATGGGTGGTCATCCACCTTTCCGGAATCTCACCTTTGGTAGCCGTTTCATAGTCTTTGTAACTGCATGGCACAATGCTATTTCGGCTGTACTTGGCTTTCCCGCCAGGATAAGGTACTTCCATCCACCACTTTTCCGACGACTGGCTCTTAAAAAAAGTGATGGTTGAGGGCTGGTTGTTCATCGACACCACGTACTTAGTGTAGTCTTTCTCCCTAAAGTGTCTGTCGTCTTTCCTGTGATAATATCCCTCTATAAAGTACCAGATCATCGTGGCTGTTACCATGGCCGTTGAGCTGCGCACATCATCCTTCAGCGGATTGTAACCGTAGAAGCCAGCCGAACTTAGCTTCTCGCTGTTGCCCGCATACCAGCAAACCTGGCAAGCCTCCTCACCAGTAAGGCCGAAAACCTGTGCATGTTGCCCTCCTGGTGCATAAATAGAGCTCAGTGCCGACATGTCGAAGCTCAGCATATCAGCCTGCCGGATAGACGGCTCCATTTCGTCAATACTCTCTCTCAACACACCAAGCCTCACTGCTTCGAAATAAAATTTCTCAACAATGTTCAAAGCCTGCTGGTCAACCAGATAGGTTTGGAAAGCAAGATGAGTATAGTTAAAAAGGTAATTGGGCTGATGAACAAGAATTCTATGCAGCCTACGATCAGCCTCGGCAGCCTTTTTGTCATCCTCCAGGTCAAATGAACTATCTACGCCAAGCACTGAAATCATCTTGTCGAAAGCCTCATATGCCATGTACTGGCCATAGTCGATATCGTGCGAGCCTCCGATAATAATTGGCAGAATATCCTTTTCCAGCAGCGATTGCACCACCTCTTTCAGTCTCAGAACAGTGTCTTCAGCGGTTGGCCCATTTCGCAAATTACCCAGATCAACGATGTTGTTTTTGCCAAGCCCTTTGCTCAGCCCATAAAGCTTTTTCCGAATTGCATCAGCCGATTGTTCAATGCCTTCACCACTGTTTTCGCCTCTGTGCTCCTTGATTCCAACAATTGCTATGTCGGTGTTTTTCAGGTCAGGCATCTTGTTGGAGAAGATCCTGATGCTCTTTAGAAATGCAGACTTCGGCAATGCTTTGGTGACATCTGAAGAAACCGGGTCGAAAAAAAGCTTGAAGTCCATTTGCTCGCTTGAGATTGAATCATAAAAAAAGGGAAAAATTTTCATTTTTCCCTTTTACAGTGTCTTGATTCAGAGATTATCCTCCGAAGTCATCAAATCGAATATTTTCATCCGGGATACCAAAATCCTCGCCCATTTTCTGAACTGCTGAGTTCATCATAGGAGGTCCGCAGAAGTAAAGCTCTATTTCTTCAGGAGACTCGTGCTTGCTAAGGTACTGGTCTATTACCGCCTGGTGTACAAAGCCCAGGAATCCGTCTCCCTCCTTGTCGTTTACATCCTTCTTCACTTTCCAATTGTCTTCTGGCAATGGCTCAGAAAGCACTACAAAGAATTTGAAGTTAGAAAAAGCCTTTTCCAGTTGATAAAAATGATCAAGGTAAAATAGCTCTCTTTTCGACCGGCCACCATACCAGAAAGTAACGGTTCTGCCCGTTTTCAAAGTTTTGAAAAGCTGATAAAGATGTGATCTCATTGGCGCCATGCCAGCTCCTCCGCCCACGTACAGCATTTCTGCGTCAGAAGGGTTAATGAAGAACTCTCCGTAAGGGCCTGAAATTGTTACCTTGTCGCCTGGCTTTCTTGAAAAGATGTACGAAGAAGCTAAGCCCGGATTAACTTTCATCCAGCCATTATTTGCTCTGTCCCATGGAGGTGTAGCGATCCTCACGTTTAGCATGATTTCCCTGCCCTCAGCAGGATAAGACGCCATAGAGTAAGCTCTTTCAGCTGGTTCAGGGTTAACCATTTTCAAATCCCAAAGACCAAATTTGTCCCACTCCTTCTGAAATTTCATTGGATCATCATGCTCCTTAGGGTGGGCAGTAATATCCATGTCCTTGAAATCAACTGCACATTTGGGAACCTCAATCTGAATATAACCACCGGCCTGGTAGTCCATATCTTCAGGTATTTCAACAACAAATTCTTTAATAAATGAGGCCACGTTGTAGTTTCTAACAACAGTCGCTTCCCATTTCTTGATACCGAAGATTTCTTCGGGTATCTCTATTCTCATGTCTTGCTTCACTTTCACCTGGCATCCAAGTCTAACGTGCTCTTTCTGCTCGCTTCTGCTCAAATGACCAACTTCTGTAGGAAGGACATCGCCTCCACCTTCCAGTACTTTGCACTTACACATGGCGCAAGTGCCACCTCCACCACAAGCGGATGGAAGAAATATTTTCTGACCGGACAACGTTGACAGAAGGCTTGTGCCAGCCGCCGCTATCAGGGGATTCTTCTCGTCCCCGTTAACAATGATCTTTACGTCGCCTTGCTGAACCAGCTTGGCCTGAGCCACCAGAAGAATTACCACCAACAAAAGAATGATGACGGTAAAGGCTACAATAGAAGTTAGAACAATAGATGTCATTGACTATGAAAGATTTTTGGTTCTTACTTAACAGACACAAATATATCTATAACACGGGTTTTCCATTAACCAAACACTGAAAATTTGAATATTATTAGCAAGTGCCATGGTTTAACCTTCTGTGCCCGGTTTAGTTATCAGCTTTTAGAAATTAATTATTGAGAAGCTTCAACAGATTGGTAAGTTTTGTCTTCAGATTCCTTCTGTCGACTATAAAGTCCAGAAAACCGTGATCAAGCACAAATTCAGCACTTTGAAAGCCTTTGGGAAGGTCTTTTCCAATGGTTTCACGGATAACCCTTGGGCCGGCAAAGCCGATCAAAGCACCCGGCTCAGCTATATTGAAGTCGCCCAACATAGCAAACGACGCTGTTACCCCACCGGTGGTCGGGTCTGTCAATAATGATATATAGGGTATTTTAGCTTCTGACAAAAGTGCAAGTTTGGCTGAGGTCTTTGCCATCTGCATCAGAGAAAAGCCTGCTTCCATCATTCTGGCACCACCTGATTTAGAAATCATAAGAAAGGGAATCTTATGCTTAAGGCTGTGATCAATTGCCCGGGCGATTTTCTCCCCGACCACTGAACCCATTGAGCCGCCAATAAAGGTGAAATCCATACAGGCAATCACTATTTCGGAGCCGTTCATTTTGCCAACTGCCGATCTTACAGCATCATTCAACCCAGTCTTCTTAATGGAGGCCTCAATGCGCTTTGGGTAAGGGGCCGAGTCAGTGAACTTGAGCGGATCAGCCGACTTCATGTTGGCATCGAGCTCCTGAAACTTATTGTTATCAAAAAGTATTTCAAAATACTCTTTTGAGCCAATACGCACGTGAAAGTCGTCGTCAGGGCAAACGTAAGCGTTGTTTTTCAGCTCCCTGATATGAATGATATTACCACTTGGCGTCTTGTACCATAGTCCGTCAGGTGCCTCTCTCTTCTCGTCTGTCGGTGTTAATATTCCCTTGTCCTGTCTCTTAAACCACGCCATACTGTTTCCAATTGTTGGACTGCAAAGATATTAGATATTCTTTAAAAGTAACGACGAATTAAGCAGATGCTAAGTTCCCGCTCACAATGATAACCTGCCATTGCTGATGCAAATTTGCGACAGCCCCTTAGCCCCTAAAACTTAATGCTCACCCCAAAATAGGGCGAGATATACTGGGTAGCCTTGTAGGAGCCGTCAGCTGTTGGTGCAAAGGCCCAGTAATAGTCAACGCCAGCCGCCAAAAACCTATTGAGGTGATAAATGAAGCGAACCTTGGCCAGGGATCTTTCGTCGAGCTTAAATGCGTCTTTCAGGGTGGACAGGTTGCCTTTCACATAGCTTCCATGAATCGACACCTTGTCGCCAAGCCTGTCCACATCAGCATTTAGCCTCACCACGGCAGGTGCTGTTTCGGAAACGTCGTCGGGCAACAAAATGCTGCCGCCAAGTTGCACTTTCTGCAATATGTGCCCTGTGAGGCTACCATATATGCCACTCATTTTCCCAGCATTGGCTAGCGAAAGCAACCGGGCATCCTTGTTCAGTTCATAGGAGGCGTCAAAAAACTGAGGCAAATAATTATCAGTATAGGTAAGACGCTCAATTCTCATGTCAGTGCTGAGAAGGTCGGCGATGAAATTGAAACGAAAATTGATCCCACCGCTGATTCCATGTCCGTCGGTAAATTCTTTTGTATCGCCCTGTGCGGCATATATTGTGGCTATCGAATCGGCTAGGGCAGTGGTTCCGGCGTTTAGTTTCGAATAGTTGAAGAATGCGTCAATCTGAATAAAAGGAATCCTCAGCAAATTGATACCTGCATCCAGGCCAAAAGCACCCACACCTTCAGCGGTAAATTGATTCACCACAAAAGTGCTGTCGCTGGTTGGCCGCTTGGTCTGGTCTTTGTCCTTAATGACAGTGGCTCCAATCTCCAGCGTCCTCACAATCGGTATAATCGTCCATGCCATTGGACGCACATAAGGGCGCATAGCCAGCAAATTGAGCGAGGCGGGGTCAAAATCGCTGTACATCCCTTCAAGCCCAAACAGACCTTTAAAATTCAGGTCGTAGTGAAGCCCAAGCTTCCGCTTTTCGTAGCTGGTTGTGTTAGTGTAGTTGTTAATCAACCCTCCAAAACCGATCATGGTATTGTTTAGCTCACCAACACGGACATAAACCGGGTCTCTCTTTTGTGAACCGTACCTGATGTACCTGATCAACCTTGCCGCACCAACACCACCTTTGAAAATCTCTGTTCGTATTGCCTGGCTCTCGAGCCCGTACAGTACGGGCACATTGAGGCCGAGGCCTATTTTCCAAATTTTGAATTCCGGAGCGAGTACCAAGCCTACAAAATTCTCATCTCCAATCTTGGTGTAGGTCACGCCTCCGGTAAAAGAACCTCCGGATTCACTGTCGGGCGGCCCAGCCCTGAAATCTTCAGGAACCGGTGCTATGTCTCTTTTTTCTCGTTCTTCTTTCGGCTCCTTTATATTTTCTTCCGGCTCACTATCAAATATTTGTTTCTCAACGGGAGCCTGCAGGCTGTCTGTTGCTGGAATTGTATCAGCCTGGTAAGTAGTAACAGGTGTTATTGAGTCAAGTGGTTGGGTTGGCGGCATGAGTGTGTCGGCTAGGGATGCCGGCTCGGCAACAAGCGTGTCAACGATTGCCTGTGGCTGATCGACCTTCCCAGCCTTCTTATCTTTTTTCTTTTTCTTCTTTTTTGTGTTCTCCCACAGGTACGAATAGTCAGCAAAAGGGTCTTCAGCTTCCTGTTCCTGGGCAACTAAGGGTGCTGCGACAAAAACAAAAAATGAAGCTGCAAGCAGGTAGTAGAGTATCTTATTATTCATATAAGCTAAATTATCATAAAAATAATGCTATTTCCAAGCAGTTACGCCGCCGAAGCCCTATTCCACCCTCAAAAAAACAAAAGCGCCTCAATTGAAGCGCTTTTCACTATAAAATCAAAATATTGTTCGTGGGTTATTTTACTTCCTCATAGTCAACATACTCTCCACCTTTCTTTCCTGATGAAGATTTCCTTTTTTTCACCTCGTCTTCGGGTATGTAATCCACCCTAATTTCCTCGTGGCGGGCGTTGGTCGTTGTTCTGCTCCTGTACTGTTGCTGCTGCCGCTGTTGGTACTGCCTGCCCGAACCAAAATAAAGTGCCCGCATGATGAAGCCGCCTACTTTATAGAAGACATAAAAGAATATGAGGAGTATGAGAATGAATTTAAACATCTGCTTTAAATTTTTAAGTCCTACTGTTTAACGACTCAAATAAAGATTTCGTTCTGAATAAATCTTTAAGAAGTAGTCATCCATCAGATCGTCAATGAAATAAATGGCCTCACCCGTCGACTTCATTTCAGGCCCAAGCTCCTTGTTCACATTTGGAAACTTGTTGAATGAAAACACAGGAACCTTGATCGCATACCCTTGCTTTTTAGGTGAAAATTTGAAATCCTTCACTTTCTTCTCCCCCAACATCACCTTTGTGGCATAGTTTACGTAAGGCTCATCGTAGGCCTTGCATATAAAAGGCACAGTACGTGATGCCCTCGGGTTTGCCTCAATAATATACACCTGGTCGTCTTTTATTGCAAACTGAATGTTGATCAGACCAACAGTTTTCAATGCCAAAGCGATGGTTTTGGTGTGCTGCTCAATCTGGCGAATAATAAAGTCGCCCAGGTTGTAAGGAGGAAGCACTGCATAGGAATCACCTGAGTGAATGCCCGCCGGCTCAATGTGCTGCATGATCCCTATGATGTATACATCTTCACCATCGCAGATGGCGTCCGCCTCAGCCTCAATAGCCCCATCGAGGAAGTGATCGAGAAGCACTTTGTTACCCGGAATATCCTTTAGTAAATCGATTACATGAGACTCCAGCTCCTGCTCGTTGATCACAATTTTCATGCTCTGACCTCCCAAAACGTAGGAGGGTCGCACCAGTAGAGGAAACCCAAGCTCCTTCGACAATTCAATGGCCTGGTCAGCATCTTCGATCACGCCAAACTGCGGATATGGGATATTGTTATCTTTTAAAAGGGAAGAAAAGCTGCCTCTGTCCTCGGCAAGGTCAAGAGATTTATAGTCGGTTCCGATAATCTTGATGCCATATCTTTCAAGCTTTTCCGCCAGCTTAAGTGCTGTCTGCCCACCCAGCTGCACAATAACGCCCTCAGGCTGCTCATGCAAAATGATGTCGTAGATATGCTCCCAGAAAACCGGCTCAAAGTACAGCTTGTCAGCAATATCAAAGTCGGTAGAAACAGTTTCTGGATTGCAATTGATCATGATGGTTTCGTAGCCGCATTCCTTAGCAGCCAGCACACCATGCACGCAAGAGTAATCAAACTCAATTCCCTGACCAATTCGGTTGGGCCCTGATCCCAGAATGACAACTTTCTTCCTGTCGCTTCTTACCGACTCGTTCTCATCATCAAAAGTGCTGTAGTAATAAGGCGTTTTCGCTTCAAACTCCGCAGCACAAGTGTCGACCAGTTTATATACCCGCTTTATTCCCAATGCATGACGCTTGGTGTGCACTTCGCTTTCCAGGCAGCCCAAAAGATGGGCGATTTGCCTGTCGGCGTAACCTTTGGTTTTTGCTATCCGAAGAATTTCCGCTGGAATGGTTTCTATTGTAAACGATTCGATCTCATTCTCCAGTTTCAAGAGTTCCTCAATCTGGTCGAGGAACCACATATCAATTTTGCTGAGCTTATGAATGGTCTTCAGCGGAATGCCCAGCTTAATGGCATCATATACATGGAAAAGCCTGTTCCAGCTGGGATGGCGGAGGCTCTCCAGGATTTGCTCCTGATTAGTGACTTCCTTGCCATCGGCACCCAAACCGTTTCTTTTTATTTCAAGCGACTGGCAAGCCTTTTGAAGGGCTTCCTGAAAGTTGCGGCCGATGCCCATTACTTCGCCCACCGACTTCATCTGAAGGCCAAGGCGACGGTCGGCACCCTTAAACTTATCAAAGTTCCAGCGTGGAATTTTTACGATTACATAGTCGAGCGCCGGCTCGAAAAATGCCGAAGTGCTGCCCGTAATTTGGTTTTTGAGTTCATCAAGGTTATAGCCAATGGCTAGCTTAGCCGCTATTTTAGCAATCGGATAACCGGTAGCCTTTGAAGCAAGGGCCGAAGAACGAGATACCCTTGGGTTGATCTCGATGCCCACGATCATGTCGTCTTCGGGGTTAACTGCAAACTGCACGTTGCATCCTCCGGCAAACATACCAATGCCATTCATCATCCTGATGGCCAGGTCACGCATTTGCTGGTATATGGTGTCGGGCAAGGTCATGGCCGGTGCCACAGTGATCGAATCACCAGTATGCACACCCATGGGGTCAAAATTCTCAATGGAGCAAATGATGATTACGTTCCCAATATTGTCCCGCAGTAACTCCACCTCGTATTCTTTCCAGCCAAGGATACTTTGCTCCACCAGCACTTCGTGAATGGGTGAAGCGTGTAGGCCGTTGTTCAATGCCTGATCAAACTCTTCCGGCTTTTCAACAAACCCCCCACCGCTTCCACCAAGTGTGTAAGAAGGGCGGATAACCAAGGGGAAGCCTATTTCCTGTGCTATTTCCTTTCCCTGAAGGAATGACGTAGCCGTCGCCCCTTTACATACATTTACATTCAACTCGTGCATTTTCAACCGGAATTTCTCCCGGTCTTCGGTGGTCTCGATGGCGGCAATGTCCACGCCTATGATCCTGACACCATATTTCTCCCAAAGCCCGGCTTTATCGCAGTCGATAGCGAGGTTAAGGGCTGTCTGTCCGCCCATCGTGGGCAATACGGCGTCAATTTTGTGCTTTTCAAGAATCTGTTTGATGTATTTCTTCTCCAGCGGCAACAGGTACACGTGATCAGCAGTGACCTTATCGGTCATGATCGTGGCTGGGTTCGAATTTATCAGTATTACTTCTATTCCTTCTTCACGAAGCGATCTTGACGCTTGTGAACCGGCATAGTCGAATTCACAGGCTTGTCCGATGACAATAGGGCCGCTTCCAATGATGAGAATTGATTTGATACTGGGGTCTTTAGGCATCTTTAGAATGTATTGAAAGGAGGGTTAGCAATTCACAAATCCCGGCAAAGTTATATGCCACCGCCCGATTATCAAAAGAGATTTCGGAAAGATGGGCAAGAAAAATCAAGATGACCGAGAACCGAGCCCTGTTCGCTAACAGATTCTCATTTATCGATTGTGTAACAATAAAAAAGCCGCCTTTGCAGGGTGGCTTTTGATTTCAAGCAATTGTTTTTTACATGTGAATTGGTCGGTTGTCCGTTGCTGCCAAACACGCTTCTTTCACGGCCTCCATGTAAGTGGGGTGTGCGTGCGACATGCGTGACACATCCTCAGCAGAGGCCCTGAATTCCATGGCTGTGACGCCGGCAGCAATCATATCGGCCGCTCTGGCACCAATAATATGGATGCCCAGTATCTCGTCAGTTTGCTTGTCGGCCAATACTTTCACTAGTCCATCTGTATCTCCCGAAGCCCGAGCTCTACCCAGCGCCTTGAACGGAAACTTGCCGACTTTATATTCCTTCTTCCGATCTTTGAGTTGCTCTTCGGTGTAACCAACAGCAGCTACTTCGGGCCAGGTGTATACAACACCCGGGATCAGGTTGTAATTTATGTGAGGTTTCTGCCCCATAATGGTTTCAGCTACAAACACACCTTCCTCTTCGGCTTTGTGCGCAAGCATGGCACCTTTGATGACATCGCCAATTGCCCAAATATTGTCCACGTTTGTGCGCAGGTGACCGTCCACTTCAACCAGCCCTCTGTCAGTTACCTTTACGCCGGCCTTCTCCAGACCAAGTCCTTCGGTGTAAGCCTTTCTGCCAATCGACACCAGGCAATAATCTCCTTTAAGGTCTATCTTCTCTCCTTTCGGAGTTTCTGCCGTCACGGTCACTTCTTTGCCCTTGGCCTCTACTGCCGTTACTTTGTGGGACAGGTAAAAGTCCATGCCAAGCCCTTTTAGCGATTTCTGCAGCTCCTTACCCATAGTCGAATCCATGGTAGGAATAATGCTGTCGAGAAACTCTACCACAGATACTTTGGCCCCAAGCCTTGCGTAAACCGAGCCTAATTCCATGCCTATAACGCCGCCGCCGATCACTATCATGTGTTTGGGTACTTCGGTCAATTCGAGTGCTTCAGTGCTGGTAATAACTCTTTTTTTATCGATTTTGATAAAAGGAAGGCTGGCGGGCTTAGAGCCAGTAGCGATGATCACTTTCTCGGTGGTAATTTTCTTTTCTTCTTTTCCGGAAACTTTTATGGTGTTCTTGTCTATAAAGGAACCCATGCCATGAAAAACATCGATCTTGTTCTTCTTCATCAGAAAGTTGATGCCGTCGGTGTTTTGTTTCACCACGTCCGTTTTCCTGGCAATCATCTGCTTCAAATTCACTTTCGGCTGGGGAATGTCAATCCCATGCTCCTTAAATGTGTGTGCCGCATTGTGGAAGTGCTCGCTTGAATCAAGGAGCGCTTTTGAGGGAATGCAACCGACGTTGAGGCAGGTGCCGCCCAGGCTATCATATTTCTCAATAATCGCAGTTTTTAGGCCCAGCTGTGCACACCTGATGGCTGCCACGTATCCGCCGGGTCCTGAACCAATTACTGTTACCTGATAATCCATGTTTTTTGTTTTAATGAAAAAATAGTGAAAGGGTTTACACTCCCAAAAGAAGCCTGCTTGGATCTTCGAGAAGTTGCTTCACTCGTACAAGGAAGCTAACAGACTCACGACCATCAATGATACGGTGGTCGTAGGACAGTGCCACGTACATGATAGGCCTGACCACTACCTGACCGTTTTCCACGACAGCCCTTTCTACTATGTTGTGCATACCCAAAATAGCTGCCTGGGGGGCATTAATAATAGGCGTAGAAAGCATAGAGCCGAAAATACCCCCATTGGTGATGGTGAACGTGCCGCCTTGCATTTCGTCAATGCTCAACTTTCCGTCTCTGGCCTTCAATGCCAGCCTCACTATTTCCTTTTCTATTTGATCGAAACTGAGTGCTTCGGCATTCCTTATCACAGGCACCACAAGACCTTTCGGCGTGGATACAGCAATCGAAACATCAGCATAGTCATTATAAACAATTTCTTCTCCGTCGATCTGTGCATTTACTGCAGGCCACTCTTTCAACGCCATCGTAACTGCCTTGGTAAAGAATGACATAAAGCCCAAACCAACTTCATATTTTTCCTTGAAGCTGTCTTTGTATTTTTTTCTCAACTCCATCACAGGCGCCATGTTCACCTCATTAAAGGTGGTGAGCATCGCTGTTTCATTTTTCACAGAAACCAGTCTTCTGGAAATAGTCTTCCGAAGAGAAGTCATCTTCTCTCTGCGCTGTCCCCTTGAAACACCGCCACCGATTTGAGGTGCGGCATAGGATGGAGCCGCTGGCTTTCCAGCATCAGCTTTTGGAGCAGCCGATTTTTCCGCTTTCATAGCGTCCTCCTTGGTGATGCGACCGTCAACTCCGGTTGCTTTCACATCGGAAGCAGAAAGTCCTTTTTCTGCCATAAGCTTTGCCGCTGCGGGAGAGGCATGCCCAGCTGCATAAGATGAACTGCTTGATGTTGCAGGAGCAGCAGCCGGAGCAGGGCTTTTGGCCTCCTCTTTAGCAACTGCACCTTCCATTACTTCAATTTTGCATATTAAAGCACCTATCTCAAGTGTTTCACCCTCCTTGGCAATCACCTGAAGCTTGCCTGTAGCCTCGGCGGTGAGTTCAAAAGTGGCTTTGTCAGATTCAATTTCAGCGATTACTTCATCCAGCTGCACAATTTCGCCGTCTTTTTTGACCCACGAAGATATGGTCACCTCATTGATGGACTCGCCAACCGTGGGCACGTGCATTTCGATTGTCTCGCCAGTCGATGTCGCCTCTTTAGCCGGCGCTGACTTTTCTTCTTTTTTCTCTTCTTTCGCTGGAGCTGCACTGTCGGTGTCAATACTGCATATAACAGCACCAATCTCAACAGTCTCTCCCTCTTTGACCAAAATCTTTATTTTTCCGGCTGACTCAGCGTTTAGCTCGAAAGTGGCTTTGTCAGATTCCAGCTCACACAGAAGTTCGTCCCTCTCCACAATGTCACCATCATTCTTTAACCACTTGGCAATGGTTACTTCGGTTATCGATTCCCCTACTGCAGGGATTTTAACTTCAAGGCTCATTATTTATTAGGGTTTAATTATGCAAATGCTTTTTGTACAATCTCTTCCTGCTCTTTGTTGTGCAGTTTGTAGTAGCCAGTGGCAGGAGAGGCTGCTGCTTTTCTTGAAACCAATTCCATTCTCACTTCAGGGAACATCCTTAACAAGAAGGTCCATGCACCCATATTTTCGGGTTCCTCCTGGGCCCACACGAGTTTGGCTCCTTTGTATTTATTGATTTCTGCGAGGATTTTCTTTCTCGGGAAAGGATGAAGCTGCTCCACACGAACAAGCGCAACGTCCTTTCTATTACTTTTCTGGCGTTCATCCAGTAAGTCAAAATAAATCTTGCCAGTGCACAGGATAAGCTTTTTAACATCCTTTGCTTTTACCTCTGTGTCGCCAATCACTTCCTGGAAACTACCATCGGTCAAGTCGCTTATCGGCGACATCACTAGCGGATGACGGAACAAAGACTTTGGAGACATTAGCACGGCTGGCATGCGGAACGGCATCACCAGCTGACGGCGGAGCATGTGGAAGAAATTGGCAGGTGTAGTCAGGTTACAGAAGAACATGTTGTTGCCTGAGCACATCTGCAGGAATCTTTCCGGGCGGGCGTTGGAATGTTCCGGGCCCTGCCCCTCATAGCCATGTGGCAATAACAGCACAAGGCCGTTCATTCGCTGCCACTTGGTATACGACGGCACAATAAACTGATCGGTCATTACCTGGGCGCCGTTAGCAAAGTCACCAAACTGAGCCTCCCAAATAACCAGCGCATTTGGATTGGCCATGGCATAACCAAACTCAAAGCCCAGCACACCAAACTCTGAAAGCAATGAGTTGAAAATTCTGAACTTTTCCTGACCTTCCTCAATGTGATCCAAACTATTGTGGGGCTTATTAGTGACACTGTCACGCAACACAGAGTGCCTGTGAGAAAAAGTGCCCCTTTGCACATCCTGGCCAGTCATTCTGACAATCTTTTTCTCAAGAAGCAGCGACCCATAAGCCAGTAGTTCAGCAGTTGCCCAGTTGACCGACTTATCTTCGAAAATCATCTCGGTGCGTTGCTTCAGCACTTTGTCAATCTGCTTCAGTGGCTTGAAGCCCTTTGGAATAGTTGTGAGGGCCTTGCCTACTTTATCGATTACTTTTTGATCAACAGAAGTTTTAGGCGGATTTTCAAAATCATCAGGTTTTGAAATCCTCAACTCCTGCCACTCTTTTTCCATCGGGGAGTACTGATAAGGGAGTGGCTTTTGCTTCACCATGTTGAGTCTGTCCTGCAAAAGGTCTCTGAACTCCGAATCCATTTTGTCAGCCAGTTGCGCATCTACATCTCCTCTTTCTATCAGGTGCTTGTTGTACACCTCTCGTGGGTTAGGATGTTTTGATATAATATTATAGAGTGATGGCTGGGTGAACTTTGGCTCATCACTTTCGTTGTGCCCGTGCCGACGGTAGCACACCATGTCAATAAACACGTCTCTCTGGAATTTCTGTCTGAACTCCACTGCCAGATTAACACAGAAAATAACTGCCTCCGGCTGATCACCATTTACGTGAAGCACTGGCGAGTCGATTACTTTAGCCACATCCGTACAGTAGATACTGGACCTGGCGTCGTCAAAGTCTGTCGTAAAGCCTACCTGGTTATTGATAACAAAGTGAATAGTGCCGCCTGTGGTATAACCATCCAGCTTACTCATTTGAACCACTTCGTATACTATACCCTGACCAGCCACCGCCGCATCTCCATGAATAAGGATAGGAAGCACCTTGGTCGCATCGTTTTTGAATTCCCGGTCGACCTTTGCTCTCAGAAACCCTTCCACTAACGGATCAACCGCCTCAAGGTGAGATGGGTTGGGCGCCAACCTTAGATCTACTGTATTACCTGATGGAGTTACTATCTGGCTGGAGTAGCCCATATGGTATTTTACATCACCATCGCCCATGGTCTGGTCGGTGGCTGCATTCCCTTCAAACTCATTGAATATCTGCTCATAGGTTTTCCCCATGATATTGGCCAGCACGTTCAGCCTACCCCGGTGAGCCATGCCAATCATCACTTCCTGCACACCCAGCTCAGCTCCTTTATTAATTATGGCGTCAAGTGCTGCTATTGTTGTTTCGCCGCCCTCGAGAGAGAACCTCTTCTGCCCAACATATTTTGTGTGAAGGAAATTCTCGAAAACAACTGCCTCGTTCAGCTTCCTGAGTATCCTTTTTTTCTCATCAATAGAAGGATTAAAGTTCAAAGCGTCGAATTCGACCTTCTTCTTGTACCACTCCAAAATATCCGGCTCCCTGATATACATATATTCGAAGCCAACAGCACCTTCGTAAATCTGTTTAAGAGATTCTACAATTTTCCTTAACGTCGCTTTCCCAATACCAATCGCCGCCCCTGACTGAAATTCAACATCAAGATCCGCTTCCGACAACCCAAAGTCGCTAAGGTCAAGCAGGGCCTTCCGATCCTTCCTTTCCCTTACCGGATTAGTTTTAGATTTAAGGTGGCCACGTGTTCTGTAGGCATGAATAAGGTTGCTAACGGCGATCTCTTTGTCCGACACTCCTCCTGAGGCAGCCGCGGCATGACCATTTTCGCCATACTTCGATTGAGAGAACTCAAAACCCTCGAAAAATTTCTGCCAGGTAATGTCTACTGACTCAGGATCTTGTTTGTAACTTTGGTATAGTTCATCGATGTAGGACGAGTGTGCGTTAGCGATATAGGAATATTTATCCATGTTGTTGGGTGACGTTTATTCAGGTAAAGGTAAATAATACATTAAATCTATTAAAATCGCATATTCGCTTTAACGAATATATTGGTTATTTCTACTCCAGGGCACTTTTTTTAAGCCCCGTTGGCGGGCAACGTACTTTGCTCGCATTTTTCGCTCCTGAAGCCACTATCAAATTGCTGCGAATGAGTAGGTTTTGCAAAAAAATCTCTATCTTTGCGAT
>TARA_R110002012_G_scaffold250357_1_pt1 | contig 73474 bp, 70 predicted proteins | sample TARA_R110002012 | Tara Oceans TARA_R110002012 (sample SAMEA4396515) | marine metagenome | biome: Westerlies Biome; feature: [DCM] deep chlorophyll maximum layer (ENVO:01000326); material: water (ENVO:00002006), including particulate matter (ENVO:01000060) such as... | depth 40 m
ATTCAAAGGACACTTTACCCTAAAACGATAAATAGAAATTATGAACATTAAACAAATCTCCCTCATCCTACTTTTGTTTTCATCTCTTTATGGATATTCACAAGATGGTATACCCGTTTATTCAGAATATTTAGCTGATAATCTATATATACTGCATCCATCGATGGCGGGAGCGGCAACGCACAATCAAATTCGTTTGACGGCACGTCAGCAGTGGTTTGATCAAGATGAGGCTCCGAATCTTCAGACACTTAATTTTAATGCACGTCTTGGGGAAAGGTCAGGGGTTGGTGTTATTTTTTACAATGACAAAAATGGTTATCATTCTCAAACAGGAGGATATATAACGTATGCCCACCATATTATGTTTTCTAGAAGTGAAGCAGATTTAAACCAGCTTTCTTTTGGATTAAGTGCTGGATTGACACAATCACGTTTGGATGAGACTCAATTTGACCTCACAGATTTTGATCCTGTGATTGGTGGAATTATTCAGAGTACTTCTTACTTTAATGTGGATGCAGGGCTTTCATATAACTTTTTGGATTTTTCGGCACATTTCACTGTAAAGAATATCATCTTTCAGAATAGATCAATTTATACTGAAAAATATGAGTCTAACAACCAAAGAAAGTATTTGATTTCGGCTGCATACGCTATTGGTCAATATGGAGCGGATTGGAGCTATGAGCCTTCTTTCCTATTTCAATGGAGCGAGCGTACTGGCGAACAGGCTGTGGACGTAAATTTTAAAGCTTATAGAAAAATGGATTTTGGTCAATTGTGGGGCGGATTATCATACAGAAGAAGTCTTGATGGTGCAGAATACCTTAATGGCGAAGAGATTAAGGCACAAAAGCTTCAATGGTTTACGCCAATTTTGGGAGTAAATTATAAGAACTTTATGTTTGGATATAACTACACTTACCAGTCAGGAAATGTAAAGTTTGAGAGCGGCGGTTTTCATCAAATTACTCTGGGTTATGACTTTTTGGGTGGAAGACCCGAACCGTATGATTGTAATTGTCCTGCTATTAATTGATAGAACTTCAAAAAAAAAAAGGCCTGATATTTTTCAGGCCCTTTTTTTTAGGAAAATTTATTGCCATGTATAATTTTTCTTTTTGGCTTGTTTTTTTATGGCTTCAACCATAGCACTTTCCAAACCATTGTTTGTTTCTTTGGATTGCTCGGCAATGAACTTTCGCCGTTGCTCGTTTAGCTCCATGATTTCTTTCTGAATTGCTTCTCTTTCGGAACGTTTGGCTTCAAGGTATTTTTTTATTTCCGAAGTACTTTTTCCCTTCAATTCCTGGGGTAATTCTTCCTTTTTCAATTTTTCATAACTAAAGCCTGCTTCTTTTTCAGCATCTACTAAATCCCAAGTACTATTAGTATATAGGTGGCTTCCTTTTGAAACTGTTCGGCTTACGGCGTTTGCTTTGCTATATTCTTCTGCATTTGAATCTTGCTCATTTTGCATTGCTTTTTTCATTTCTCCACGGGTTCCATAAGGTACATAGGTGTTGTTCAGTTTTATATTCAATTGAATTATTACATCATCATACGGAGATGGAACATAAACTGTTTGTTGATTTTGGTTAATGGCCATGTAATCGCCATAGGTAAGTTGAGCACCATCTTTCCAATAGCTGTCAATTCCGTGGCGGTAATCACCACAGAAAATCGTATTTACAATTACACCGTTTTCCTTAGCATTTGCTGCAGCGTCTTTATAATTTATGTTCCCTTGCGTAAAAGGTTCGTTTCCGGCAATGAAAACCATTTTTAAATCGTCATCTTCATTGCCCCAATCCAATTTATCCAATGATTCTTGAATAACTGCACCGCAATACTCACTGCCGCCATTGGTTGTTAAAGAGAAAAGCTCTTTGGAGACATCGTCTAAATCTTCCGTAAAGTTTAAAATTTTTCTAATGTAATTGTCGCGCGAACTCAAATTGTCATTTCCATATTCGTATAAAGCAATTTGAAGTTTTGGTCTTTCATTTCGGCATTTGGCGTAGCTCAATTCGTTCACTATTTCCCAGAGCTGTGCCTTAGCTTGGTCTATGAGGCCGTCCATACTGTTGCTCGTGTCAAGTAGCAGGGCAACTTTTATATAGTGTTCTTTTTTCAAGTTTTGATCTTTGACAGTAGCCAGTAATTGATTGTCGGGTTTTTTAGTTTCGGCTTTGCAAGAAAGGGTAAGGGTGAAAGCCGCAAAAAGTAAAATAATCTGTAACTTTTTCATAATTGATATTTTTAAGTGATTTTAAAACAGTATAAACCTAGTGCAGACTTTATTTAAAAAAAACCTATTTTGAGGAAACACTTTACCTGCCTTAGTGAAGCGTATATTTGAGTGAGTGAAGTATTCTTTTTTCACATAAGTTGAAGCTATTTCAGAAAAACGTAATTTTAAGCATTGCGGTAAAGTGCGTATGTTTACCGTTTTAATATTAAAATGAAAAACTTTCTTTTTCTATTTACGGCGCTTGCCATTTTTACTTCCATTGCATGTTATTCACAAGTAAATAGGCAATCGGAAAGCAAGCCATTTATGCTTAAGGGTGAAGTGGTGGATGCCGAAACCAATATGCCTATACCCAAAGTGAATGTTGAAATCTTGGGCGGCCAGTATACTACAACCAATCTTTCGGGACGTTTCTCCATTTCGGCAAAAATAGGGGATGAGCTTATTATAAAAAGCGATGACTTTATAACGGTCTATTACACAATAAGCAAAAACGATTTTATTACCGTTCGTGTTGAAAAAGCCAAGGCAGAAACCGAACCTGTGGTTTCCAAAAGTCCAAAAAACAATATGCAGGCAGGATTTAAGGTTTATTTGGATTCTGCTAAGTATTTTCTAAAAAAAGATGCGCAGAAAAGTATTGAATATGTAACCCGCGCCCTGGAACCCGGGCAAAACAAAAACCTTTCAAAAAGCGAAAATAGTCAAGCTTTTGAGATTTTGGGCGATATCAACCTGTTTTGGAACCAGCCCGATCTAGCGGTGGATAATTACAAACGAAGCCTTCAAAATACGTTGAGTACAGAAGTTTCCATAAAATTGGCAAAGGCATTTGCGCAGAATAAAAATTATCAGGAAAGTATTGCGACACTTCAAAATTTGTTGAAAGGAAATCTCTCACCATATCAAAAAGTAGAAGTTTATGAAAGTTTGGGTGACACATACAAAGCTATCGGCGATGGTATAAAAAGCGTGTTCAATTATCAAAAAGCACTTGATGTAGCGAAGGAAAACAAAATTACCCCAAAAATCACCAACCTAAATTCCAAAATTGGTGAAGCCTATGCCCAAAGCGGGGCGCTAAATGAAGCCGAGGAATATTTTGACAATTCCCTAAAACTTGCAAAAAAGGAAAACAAACAGCGCGCAGTTTCAGAAAAAAATAAAGTGGCCGATTTCTACAATCAAAACAGAGAATATGATAAGGAAATTCAGCTTCGGGAGGAAACCTTGGAAGAGCTGAATACAATGGGCAAGAGCGCCACTGTAGAAGACGAAGCACTTACTCCACAGCGCCAAAACTATAAAATTGCCAATGCCTTTGTGGCGCAGGAAAAATACGAGCAGGCCATTCCATATCTTGAAAAAAGTATTGCTGAAGCAGATAAAAAGGAAGATTTAGTGGTACAAAAGGATGCAACCCGAAAACTTTCAGAAATTTATCGCGACATCGGCGAATATGATAAGGCTACCGAAAGCTACCAGCGATATGTAGATGTAGTAGATGAACTTTATGTGAAGAAGGAGCAGGAAATTAGTCAAGCGGCACGCTTCACGAAAGAAATTACCTTAAAACAAAACCGTATTGCCAGCTTGGAAAACGACAGAAAGCTAAACGAAAGTCGTTACAAACTAGCTTTTGAGAACCAAGAATTGATAGAGCGAAATAGCCAAATACAAAAGTGGGTTATCATTTCGTTGGCAATTATCGTTTTGTTATTAGTTTTTGCGGCTTATGCACAGTACAAAAACGTAAAACAGCAAAAATTCGCAAACAATATTTTGGCGCTCAAATCGCTTAGATCGCAGATGAATCCACATTTTATATTTAATGCTCTCAACTCAGTAAACAGTTTTATTGCAGTGAATGACGAACGTGCTGCAAATAAATACTTGACCGATTTTTCATTGCTGATGCGTTCCGTTTTGGAAAACAGCGAAGAGGATTTTATTCCTTTGGAAAAAGAAATTGAACTCTTGGAACTCTATGTAAAACTTGAGCATTTTCGGTTTAAGGATAAGTTCGATTTTAAATTTTCAGTAGATGAATCCATTAATTTAAATGAGTTTGTTATTCCACCCATGCTGCTTCAGCCCTATGTAGAAAATGCGGTATGGCACGGACTTAGGTATAAAGAGGAAAAAGGCTTATTGGAGATTGATTTTAAAAAAATAGATGCCAAAACAGTAAAGATAACCATTCAGGATGATGGTATTGGCCGCAGAAAATCAAAGGAGTTTAAGACCGAAAATCAAAAGAAGCAAAAATCTAAGGGAATGGGCAATACCCAGAAACGTATATCTATTTTGAACCAAATGTACAAAGACAAAGTAGACGTAACAGTGGAAAATGTTTTTGAAAACAGCGAAGGAACCAGAGTTGAACTTATTTTAAAGAAAGATTGATGAAACTAAACGCAATAATAGTTGAGGACGAAGAAACCAGTCGCGAAATCCTCAAAAAGTATTTGGAAAAATATTGTCCAAACATTGTTCTAAAGGGTGAGGCGGGAAATGTAGATGAAGCTTTGGTGTTAATTCGAAATAATGATTTGGATGTGGTATTTCTCGATGTGGAGATGCCCTTCGGAAATGCTTTTGACTTACTCGATAAGGTTGGCGACCGCCAATTTGAGACGGTTTTTGTAACTGCCTACAATCACTATGCTATTGATGCTCTGAATGCGCACGCTTCCTATTATTTGCTGAAGCCAATTTCCATAGATAAGTTAATTGAAGCTGTTGATTATGTTTCAGAAATAAAGGCAAAGGAGAACAGTCTTCAAAATTCAATTTTAAAACCATTGCAGACGCAAGTAGCTGGCAAAATTACCATTCCGCTGCAAAACGGTTTTGAAGTGCTTCAAATGGAAGAAATCCTTTATTGCCAAGCAGATGATAACTATACACAGATTTTTTTAAAAAAAGGAAAACGTTTGGTAAGCAAGACGCTGAAATATTTTGAAGAGTCACTATCAGAAAACGGTTTTGCCCGCGTTCATAAATCGTATTTAGTTAATGTAAACGAAATTACCGAATACAAAAAAGGAAAGGGCGGGAGCGTAGTACTTTCCAGCGGTAAGGAAATAATGGTAAGTCCTTCGCGAAAAAAGGAGTTGCTTGCGTATTTTGGTTAAAACCGTAAGGCTCTCGTTAGATGGGGCGAGTTATATTATTTTGCAATTTGAATTTTAAGTTATGATTATAAAACCCATAAACGGAAAACATCCAGAAATCCCTAACGATTGTTTTATTGCTGATAATGCAACTATTGTCGGTGATGTAGTAATGGGCAATGAATGTAGTGTCTGGTTCAATGCTGTTATTCGCGGTGATGTTCATTTCATAAAAATGGGCAATAAGGTAAACGTGCAGGACGGGGCAGTAATTCATGCCACCTACAAAACCTCGCCCACTACCATCGGCAACAATGTATCTATAGGCCACAATGCTATAGTACACGGCTGTACTATCCACGACAATGTGCTGATAGGAATGGGAAGCATCGTTATGGACGATTGTGTGGTGGAAAGCAATACTATTATAGCCGCTGGCGCAGTAGTATCAAAAAATACCAAGGTTGAAGGAGGAAGTATTTACGCGGGAATTCCCGCAAGGAAAATCAAAGACATAAGTCCCGAACTTACTAAAGGTGAAATAGAGCGTATAGCCAATAATTATGTAATGTATTCCTCTTGGTTTAAGGAATGAATTAGAAATCTTTTTTCTCAACAGAAATCTTTTCCGAATATTCCTTTAAAAGAAATTTTAAAGTCTCAGTTTCTGCATTTGTAAAAAACTGGAGGTTGGGTGTGGTAATCTCCTCCCGAAGCATATTCAAACTTTGAAGGACAGTCTTTGTTTGTCTGGCTACTGCTTCACCTGAATCTATAATCTTTACATTTGTTGGAAGAATCGCTTTTAACTGCGGAATAAGGTAAGGATAGTGGCTGCAGCCCAAAACTAAATAATCAATATTGGCGGCAATCATTGGATTTGTGTACTTTTCCAATAACGAATTCATTTCCGGACCGTCTAGATTTCCCACTTCAATTAAGGGCACAAGACCTTCACCAATAATTTCAACAACATTAATATCCTTTGTGAATTCTTGTGTGGTTTTACTAAAGAGAGCACTGCTCAATGTTCCTTTGGTGGCCAATATACCAATGCTTTTTGTTGTGGATTGGAGGGCTGCCGGTTTTATGGCGGGCTCTATTCCTATAATTGGAATATCGTAATTCTTCCTAAGGGTAACGATGGCATTAGTAGTAGCGGTATTGCAAGCTACTATTATAATTTTGGCTCCCATCTGTACTAACTTCTCAGTATTTTTAATGCTGAGTTTGGTGATTTCTTCCGCAGTTTTATTTCCATAGGGAGCATTTTTACTATCGGCGAGATAAATAGTGTGCTCCAATGGTAATAACTTGTGGATTTCCTGCCAAATGGAGGAACCTCCCACGCCAGAATCAAAAACACCTATAGGACTGTTTTTTTTCATTACGTAAATGTAGCCAATAAGTTGAAATTAGGATATAAAAAAACTGTCCACAAGTGCGGACAGTTTTGAATAGTTTTGTTTTAAAAAAAATTACATTCCTAATTCTTTTTTAACATCAGCCATTAAGTCTTTTCCATCGGCAAGAATTACGCCGCTACCTAGAGTTGAGTCTAACACATATTGATATCCTTGTGCTTTAGCAACTTTTTGGATAGTACTTTGGGCCTTTTCGAGAATTGGCTTAAAAATATCTGTTCTTTTTTTATCTAAATCCTGAAGCGCTTGTTGTCTGTATGCTTGAATATTATCCTGCATTCCTTGAACTTCTTGGAATCTCTTTTGGTTTTCTTCATCACTTTTGCTTGCAGCTTCAGTATCGTACTGTTTCATTTTGGTTTCCAGCTCTTTAGCCATTGCCTTAATTTCAGTATCATAAGTTTTCTGCACTTTTTCCAATTGGCTTTGTGCGGCCTTATATTCGGGCATTGCCTCGATAAGTTCTTGAGCATTGATGTGTGCAATTTTGGACTGTGCGTTTACAAAACTTGTAGCCCCCACGAATAGTGCCATTGCAACTAAAACTATTTTCATTTTTTTCATTGTAAGTGTATTTAATTTAAGTGTTATCTTTTGGATTATTATAAAATCTTTTATTCTTGACCGTCTCCTTCATCGCCTTCTTTTCTTCCGTCAGAAGGGTTGTTTCTGTTTTGGCGGGCATTCATTATAGAATCTCTTCTTTGTTCTCTTTCTTCAATCAAGCGTTGTCTGCGTGCTTCAAATTCCGCTTTTTTGACAGCACGGATAGAGTCTCGTTCCTTTTGACGCTGAGCCATCATTTCTTCGCGCTCTGTTTTTTTGGCTTCAACCAGTTTTTCACGCTCTTCCTGCTTTTCTTGGATTGCTTTTTCTCTTTCCGTTATAGCTCCTTCTTCTTCCGATGAGAGTGCTTCGCGACGCTCTATTTCGCGTTGCTCTTTTTTATTTGCAGCCTGTACTCTTCTGCCTGCACGTTCAATACTTCGTAATACTAAATCGCTGATATCATTTCTTTTTGCAGCGAATAGCATTACAACATCTGCAGATTTGTCAAAAATAAAATCGTACTTTTTATTTTCTGCAATTTCCTGTACTATATTGAAAACTTGATCTTGAATAGGCTGAACCAATTGTCTTCTTTGGATCATTAGATCTCCATTTGGGCCAAAACGATCCTGCTGGTATTGAAGCATTTCGTCTTCTTTGATTTTTATTTCTTCTTCTCTTTCATCAATCAATTCTTTGGTCAGCAGCACCCTTTCATTTGCAAGGTTCAGCTTCATTTGATCTATTTCCTTTTGCTTCTTTTCAATATCCTGTTTCCAGCGCTGTACCTTTCCTTCCAATTGTATGGAAGCTTCTTTGTATTCTGGAACACTTTCCAGGATATATTCCATATCAATATATCCTATGCGAACGCCTCTTTGAGCTTCTGCCATAAAGGTGAAGCAAAAAAGGAAAAGGGTAAAAAATAGTATTTTTTTTGTCTTCATATTATTTGGTTGTTGTTTAAGAAAATATCGTGCCAGTTTTTTAAAATTGTTGTCCGATTATAAAGTGGGTCTCCCATCCGTTTTTCTCAGTTCCTCCCAAAACAGGGTCAAACCCATATCCGAAATCAATACCCAAAAGTCCAAATGCTGGCATAAATATACGCAATCCTGCGCCAGCGGAACGTTTTAGTTCAAAAGGATTATAATTTCTGAAGCCGTCATAAGAGGCTCCTCCCTCTGCAAACCCAAGAACATAGATGGATGCCATCTGTGCCAAAGTTACGGGATATCTTACCTCTAACGAAAATTTATTGTAAATCGTATTTCCGTCTGCATCAGATAAGGATTGGTTAGGATAACCTCTAAGCTGAATCACTTCGCGGCCATCCAAGCTATAAGCTCCAAGTCCATCACCACCTACAAAAAATCTTTCAAAAGGTGGTACACCACGATCTTGATTATAGGCTCCTAAGAAACCAAACTCCGTATTGGTTTTAAGAACCATTTTGCCTATAAGCCTGGTATACCAACTTCCCTTAAATTTAATTTTGTAATATTCCAACCATTTAAAACGCTCTTGGTCTATTTGGGATATTCTTTTTCTGTCATCAATAAACTCTGGATCGTCTTGAGGTGTTTGTTCAAGAAGGGCTCTCTCATCGGAAAGTGCTTTGTAATCTACGTTGTTAAACGCTGAATAAGGAAGGGTCAACTTAGCAGTAATGCTGAAATCGGAACCTTGTGTGGGGTAAATCGGGTTGGTTGCTGTATTGTTTCGGCTAATGCCTATAGTATATGCCAAGTTGTTAGAATATCCATCCCCAAATGTAAACAGGCCAGTGTTGTAATTGTTTAGATTGTAATGCTGGAAACTAATAGCATTAGACCATACAAAGTAATCATCAGGCCATCTCACTTTTTTAGCGAGACCTATCGATCCTCCGGTAATAGTAAAACTTCGGGATTTATCGGCTCTTCTATTGTTGAAATCGTAAAAATTCTGAATTGTGTGAGAGAACGATGTAGATAACTGTACGGGCTTTCTGCCTCCCAGCCACGGTTCGGTAAGTGATAGGCTATACGTTTGGTAATAACTACTGGCCTGTGCCCGGATTGATAGTTTTTGTCCATCACCCATCGGCAAAGGCTTGTAAGAACTTAGGTTGAAAATATTTCTGAGTGAAAAGTTATTGAAAGATAGCCCAAGTGTCCCTACAAAACCACCGCCACCATAACCTCCTTGAAGTTCAACTTGGCTGGAGCCTTTTTCCACAACAGAATATTCCAAATCGACAAGCCCGTTATTTTCATCTACTTTTTTGAAATTAGGTGAAAGTTGCTCAGGGTCAAAGAAGCCTAATTGACCCAATTCACGAATTGTTCTAACCACATCGCGTTTGCTGTATTTTTGACCGGGACGTGTTCTTAATTCTCGATAGATTACATGATCGTTTGTGCGATCGTTGCCTACCACTGTTACGTGGTCAAAATAGAACAGGTTGCGTTCCATTATACGTATTTCAAAGTCAATGGTGTCGTTACGAACGGCGACCTCAACTGGGTTTATTCTAGCTGCAAGGTATCCGTTGTTTTGGTATAGGTTTGTAAGATCGTTTGCTTCAGGGTCGCTTTCGTCTGCGATGCGCTCCTGCAACAAAACGCCATTATAAACTTCACCACTTTTTATGCCGAGGATTTGACGCAATTGATTGTCGGTAAATACACTGTTTCCGATAAATTTAATATCGCCAAAATAGTACTTATCACCTTCTTCAAGCTTAATGTCCAAGGCTACATTTTTTTTGTCAAGAACCCGAAGGGTATCACTAATGATTCGGGCATCGCGATAACCATTTGATTTATATTTTTTTAGAATGGATTCTCTATCTTCTTCAAATCCTTCTTCGGTATATTTTGAACGTTTCCAAAAACGAATAAAATTCTTGCGCTTGGTTTTTTTCATGGAACGTCGCAATTTACCATTAGTAAAATGCTCATTTCCTTCAAAATTGATTTTCTTAACCTTAACGCGTTTCCCCTTGTTTATGGTAATAATCATATTTTGGGAAACCTCTACACCTGTTGAATCGGTATAAGGGATGGTGTTAATGGTAACCTCGGTATTAAAAAATCCGTCCTTTTTATATTTATTTGTAATGTAATTTTTTGTTGTGGTAAGAAGGTTTTCTGTAATCTTAGCACCAGCTTTAAGGTCATTATCCTTAATGATTTCTTTTTTCTTTGCCTTTCTTATTCCCTTGCCGTTAATTACAATTTCATTGAGTTTTGGTAGCTCAACAATATAGAGCTCTAAATCAACATTATCGCCTTCAATATTTGTAACGTAAAAAGCGATGTCACTGAAAAGATTTTGTTCCCAAAGTTTTTTAGTCACTTGGCTCAATTTTTCGCCTGGAATATAAATTCTGTCACCTTTTTTTAGACCTGTAAAGGCAATTACGGTCTGCTCGTTAAAGCTCTGTGTGCCAGTGACTTTTATATCGTTTATGGTGTATTTTCTTCCGCTGTCAAGTTCTTTCTGCTGTGCCTGTAGTGTAAAAACGGAAAGTATTGTAATTAATAAAATACAATAAGATTTTCTGTATGTATGCAATAGGAAACTATTGATTAAGTTGTTCACTGGTTTTTCCAAATCTTCTTTCTCTGTTTTGATAATTTAATATTGCTTCAAAAAGATGGTTTTTTGTATAATCCGGCCAAAGTGTTTCAGTAAAATACAGCTCGGCGTACGCTATTTGCCAAAGTAGAAAATTACTAATGCGCTGCTCGCCACTAGTGCGGATTAATAAATCTACATCTGGTAAATTTTGCGTGTAAAGATGATTATTTATTACCGTTTCATCAATATCATGCGGCGAAATTAGGTTATTTTTAACTTTAAGACTAATCTCTTTTATTGTTTTTGTAATTTCTTCCCTAGAACCATAGCTAAGGGCAAGGGTAAGGGTCATTCGCTTGTTTTCCTTAGTTTTGTCTATAACGTCTAATAATTCGTTGTGCGCTTTTTTTGGTAATGCGGCCAGATTACCGATGGCATTTAATTTTATATTGTTATCGGTAAGGGTTTTTATTTCTTTTTTAAGTGAGGAAACCAAGAGTTTCATCAATAGTTCCACCTCCATTTTGGGGCGGTTCCAGTTTTCGGTTGAAAAAGCATAAAGTGTTAAATAAGGAATTCCTATTTCTGCACTTCCTTCTACAATTTCCCGTACTGCTTTTGTGCCATTTTCATGACCTATAGAACGAAACAGACCTTTTTGTTTTGCCCAGCGCCCATTGCCGTCCATTATAATGGCAAGATGCTGGGGTAGTTTCTCTTTGTCTATTTGTTCTTTATAGCTCATTTTATAATTAAAAATTGCAATAGCAAGGCTTTCTTCCGAAGGCAAAAGTAACGGTTATGCCAGTAAAAACATACCAATCGTCACTGTTTGTATTGCCAAATTTCAATCCTTCGTCATCAGCAAGCCCTTTTACGGGGTTACTGCCGTCCAAATCATCCGTAAAAGTGTAGCGGGCGCCAATTTCAAAACCCACCATTGCGTTCTGGCCCATATTGGCCTTAAAGCCAACTACCATCGGTATTGCAATACTAGAGGCATTGTCATATTCTACAATTTGTCCATTAGCTCGTTTTCGCAAAGCGGTATAGCTAAAACCTGTGAGACCGGTATACAAGTATGGGGTTGAAATAGCTTTTTGGGAATGAACGTCAAAATCCCAAAAGGTATATTCAATCCCTATGGAAAGTTCCTTTACTGTATTTTCAAACGAATATCCACGTTGTTTTCTACGACTGTTTGGGCTTTTGGAATCATCTCCTTTTATATTTGCAATCAATACCGAACCCCTAAAAGCGTGTCTTGCGCTTCGGTTCCATTTAAAAATACCGCCCACGGCAAAGCTGTTGGGGTTTATGAAATTGGTTTTACCAACATCACCAATATAGTTTGCACCTCCAATCATGCCACCTATTTCATAAGTTTGGGAATGTGCATAGAATGCCGTTGAGAGTATTAAAAATACAGTCGCGAAATACTTCATATACTTTAAAAGTTTGCAAATATAACAATAAACTTGGCTTGACATGGTTGGAAGCCAATTTGTCTCAGTTGATTAACAAATTTTGATGGATTTTATTGTTTAGTTACGCTTGTCTTCGCCCCATAAAAGTTTTTTACGAAGCGTTTTTATAAAACTGTCATCGTGTAACTGAAGCAATTTAATTGTGAAAGGAGCTTTTTTAATGATAATCTCAGTTTCGTTTTCCAGCGTTGCAATACGGGAATCCATAGAAACCAAAAAAGTGCTCTCCCGTCCCGAAACTTTTAAGGAAACGGTACTGGAATCTGGAATGACCAAAGGGCGCGCATTTAGATTATGGGGTGCAATAGGGGTAAGCACAAAATTATTTGCATCTGGGTCTATTACCGGACCGCCGCAACTTAAGGAATATCCAGTGGAGCCAGTAGGTGTTGCTACAATAAGACCGTCAGACCAATAAGAGGTAAGGTATTTGTCATTGACTAAAGTATCCACTTTTATCATAGAAGTTGTATTTCTTCGGTTTACGGCTACTTCATTTAATGCGAAATTTAAGGGCTGAATTTCTTCGCTCTTCGGAAAAGTTTCAACCGTAAGCAAACTTCTTTCAGAAATGGAATATTCTCCTTCCAAAATCTGGTTTAGGCTTTCGGTCATTTCTTCCTTTTGAATGGTTGCCAAAAATCCAAGTCTACCTGTATTAATACCTACTATAGGAATGCCCATGTCTGCAACAAAGGTTACGGCTTTTAAAATTGTGCCGTCGCCCCCAATGCTGAAAAAAAGATCAAAACTGGAATCTAACTTTGTGAAAGTGGAAAAACCAGAAAAATTTTTAGTTATATCTCGGTTTTGATTGATGATGCCCAAAAAGTTTTCTTCAATAACAACTTCGGCCTCTCTCTTTTGAAGCGCATCGAGCAACATCTGAATATAGATTTCAGAATTTTCGTGATAAAATTGTCCGTAGATACCTATTTTCATCAATTATATATTAAGGTATTTATCTAGATAACCAGAACGTTCTTTTAAATCTTCCAAAAATTTATCTTCTTCATGATGGCTAATTACATTATAATTATACCTTCTAAAGGTTTGCACAATACTGTTCATGGCGGTGTGGCCTACTTTTAAAGTGATCTGTACGGTGTCATTTTGAATATTTGAAATAAACACCCCAAAAATGCGCGTTCCGTTTGATTCTACAATTTGGCAGATTTCACTAAAAGAATAATCTTGGATTCCCTTTTCAACCACAATAATTCCACCGGTTTCGTTAAGAAAGGGGGTGTTGTTGAAAAGACTCATAATATCGCCTAGTTCGTAATATCCCAGATAGTTATTTTCGGCACCTAACACGGGCATAATATTACTGCTGTGAAGCGCAAAAGCTTCCAAGATATCCAGCCAATTTGTGTCTTCAAGCACGTGAAAGGGCTCTAAGGCATACTTAAAGTCATTAAGGGTTTTGGTGTTGTCAAAACAGTAAGCATCATTTTCAGAAACACACCCAACAAATTGGCCGTCCTTCTCAACGGGAACATGTGAATAGGTAAGCTGGTTGAACACTGTTTGAACATCTTTTACCTTAGAAGAAATATCAAACGGTTCAATATCGTTTATGATATAGTTGTGGGTTTCCATTGCAAATTATTTTTTAATGCAAATTACTTAAAATAAAGGTTCCTTAGCGTTTGGAAGGTTTGTATTTTTGTTAATTATAACACAAAGAAATGACAAAACTTAGCGTAAACATAAACAAAATAGCCACATTGCGCAACGCACGAGGCGGTAACGTTCCAGATTTGTTGCAAGTTGCAAAAGATGTGGAAAAATTCGGAGCTCAGGGAATTACAATCCATCCAAGACCCGACGAGCGCCATATTAGGTATCAAGATGCGTATGATTTAAAATCTATCGTTTCCACGGAATACAATATTGAGGGTAATCCGATGGACAATTTTACAAAGATGGTTTTGGAAATAAAACCAACACAAGTAACCTTGGTTCCAGACGCTGTTGATGCAATCACATCCAACGCCGGGTGGGATACAGTTAAGCACAAAGATTACTTAAAGGATATAATTTTAGAATTTAAGCGAAATGGAATCCGCACCTCCATATTTGTAGACCCCACATTAAATATGATCGAAGGTGCTGCCGAAACAGAAACGGATAGAATTGAACTGTATACCGAAGAATTCGCAAAGCAATATGCCTTGGGTAATAAACAAGCCATAAGGCCATATACAGAATGTGCGATTCTGGCAAACAAACTTGGCTTGGGTATCAATGCAGGTCATGATCTTTCACTCCAAAACATAAAGTTTTTTAAGGAAAACGTACCGAATCTCTTGGAAGTGAGCATTGGGCACGCTCTTATTTGCGAGGCTCTTTATGATGGACTGGAGAATGTTATTTCAGAATATTTAAGAAAATTAAACTAATGACTTTACATTCCCAAATATTAGGTTCCGGAAAACCTTTCGTCATACTCCATGGGTTTCTTGGTATGAGCGACAATTGGAAAACCCTTGGCGCCCGCTGGGCCGAAGATGGTTATGAGGTGCATCTTTTGGACCAGCGTAACCACGGCCGCAGTTTTCATAGCGATGACTTTTCATATAAAGTAATGGCGGAAGATTTAAAAAAATATTGTGACGAGCACAGTTTAAAAGAAATTATCCTTCTTGGTCATTCTATGGGTGGAAAAGTGGCGATGCAATTTGCAGTAACCTATCCCGAAATGGTTTGGAAATTGATGGTTGCAGATATTGGTCCCAAGGCTTATCCGTCACACCATCAAGATATTTTGAAAGCGCTTTCATCATTAAATTTTTCACAAATAAAATCACGCGGCGAGGCTGAGGATGTCCTTTCAGAATATATAAAAGACGAGGGCACACGGCTTTTTCTTCTTAAAAATTTATACCGCAAAAATAAAAACGAACTGGCGCTTCGCATAAATCTACCCATACTTTCAGAAAAAATTGAAGAAGTTGGGGTTGCGCTTGCCAAAGATGCTGTTTTTAAAGGCGATACACTTTTTTTAGGAGGCGAAAAAAGTGGCTATATAGAACCGATGGATGAGATTTTGATTAAAAAGCATTTTCCAAAAGCAAAGATTGTTACAATATCAAATGCTGGTCATTGGCTACACGCAGAAAATCCCGATGAATTTTATGAGAATGTTATGAATTTTTTATAATATTGTAAGAAAGTTTCTTATGCATGCATAATAAATACCTTAATAACAATTCCTTACTATTTTTTAAATTAAGAATTAACTCTAAAGAAATAAACAATTATGAAGAAAATATTACTACTTGCCGTTTTTGCGCTAGCAAGTGCGGTTACTTATGCGGGCGGTTACCGCGTAAGTTTGCAGGGCAATAAAGCCCTTGCGATGGGGCACACGGGCGTTGCGGTTGTAAACAGTAGCGAATCGGTGTTTTTTAACCCCGCAGCATTGGTTTATCTGGAAGATAAATTCAGTATCTCTGCAGGTGTTCACGGTGTGTTTTCAAACATTGCCTATCAAGACACCGAAACTGGCGCAAATGCGCGTACCGATAGTCCAGTTGGTACTCCGCTTTATCTATATGCGTCATACCAAGCAACAGATTGGTTGGCGTTTGGCCTTGGTGTTTACACTCCTTACGGAAGTTCTGTGGAATATGAAGACGATTGGGCAGGGTCTCACCTAGTGAACAATATTGATTTACAGGCAATCTATATACAGCCAACAGTTTCTTTTAAGATTAACGACAAACTGAGTTTTGGTGGTGGGCCCATTTATGTTACCGGTTCCGTTAACTTTAACAGAAACCTAAACCGCACACTTACCGATCTTGACGGAAACCGTTCAAATGTTACAATTGATGCTTCGGGCGTGAGTAATTGGGGATGGGTAGCCAGTGCGATGGTTAATCTTACGGATGATCTTCATATAGGTGCTACGTATCGTTCAGAAATTATCCTTGATGCCGAAGACGGTACCGCCGAGTTTGAAAATATCCCTAACTCGCCATTAACACCTTTTGAAAATACTTCTATCAAGGCCTCTTTGCCAATGCCTGCTGAAATGACTGTTGGTATGTCCTACGATTTCTGCGAAAGTTGGACTTTCGCTTTCGATTATAATAGAACTTTTTGGGATGTTTATAATTCTCTGGATATTGATTTTGCAAACGAAGCTATCCCAGACTCAAAAAATGCACGTAATTATAAAAACGCTTCTATCTATCGTTTCGGAATGCAATATGACGCTACTAAAATGTTTACATTGAGAGCTGGATACTATTTTGACGAATCTCCCGTTCGTGAAGGCTATTTCGCCCCTGAAACTCCGCGTAATGACAGTAATAACTTTACCGCCGGTCTTACCGTAAATCTTGGCGAGCACTTGCAGATTGATGCTTCTTTCCTTTATTCCCACTTTAAGGAAGTTGATGCCTCATACAATTATTATTTCGAGAACGGTGTAGCGGTTCCATTTAAGGGAACCTATAAAACCAATGCTTTTGTTCCAGGGTTGGGGCTTACTTATAAATTATAACTGAAAAAAATCTTAAAGATGAAAAATATACTTAAATATACATTCGCAGTTTTGGCTGTTGGCTTCGTAAGCTGCGAACCAGAATTTGATAGCCCTGTAACGGACGATGGTTTTTACAGTAGCGGAACAGCAAACCTTTCCAAATATGTTTCTGTTGGAAATTCCTTGACGGCTGGTTATGCTGATGGGGCTCTTTACATTACCGGACAGGAAAACAGCTATCCAAACATTATGGCTGAGCAGTTTATGTTTGCTGGCGGAGCCGAATTTTCGCAACCGTTGATGAATGATAATATGGGTGGTTTGTTATTGGGCGGTACACAAATTACTGAAAACAGATTCGTGCTTGCCGTTGATGCAAACGGCAATCCAGGGCCAGTGCGTTTGGAAGGAACTCCAACTACTGATATTTCAAATAAATTAAGCGGATCATTTAACAATATGGGTGTTCCCGGGGCAAAGAGTTTTCATTTAGTTGCTCCTGGTTATGGTAATGTAGCTGGCGTGCCAACTGGTGCGGCCAACCCCTATTTTGCCCGTTTTGCAAGTAGCGAGAACGCAACCGTAATTGGCGATGCCGTTGCCCAGAATCCAACCTTTTTCAGCCTTTGGATAGGTAATAATGACATTTTAAGTTACGCAACCTCAGGGGGTGCTGGAGTTGATCAAACAGGAAATTTTGACCCTTCAACTTATGGCGGCAACGATATTACAGATCCTAATGTTTTTGCTTCTGTTTATAGCCAGCAAGTAGATGCTTTAACGGCAAGTGGTGCAAAAGGGGTTTTAGTGAATATTCCTGAAGTAACATCTATACCTTACTTCACTACTGTTCCAACTAATGCAATTCCGTTGGATGCGACAACTGCGGCACAATTGAATGCGCAATTTGCAGCATATAATACACAAATATTGCCAGGTTTGGCTGCATTGGGAGTAATTACTCCTGAGGAAGCTGCGCTTCGTATGATCAATTTCTCTGCGGGACAAAATTTTCCGATTATGACAGACGACGATCTTACTGATTTAACAACCATTTTGCAAGGGGCGCCTTTTAGCCTTCCACCTCAATTAGCAGCATTGTTGGGCCAGTTGCGTCAGGTAAAGTCTGATGATCTTATTGTATTGATTGCTTCCTCTGAATTAGGAACAACTCCAGATCCAAATAACCCACAAGGTGTTATAGGCATAACTATTCCTTTAAGAGATGGCTTGGTTTTGTCAACAACTGAACAAGCTCGCATCACAGCAGCAAGTACTGCGTATAATGCCACTATTCAGGCACTTGCCGGAGCTAAAGGATTGGCTTTCGTTGATGCAAAGGCTGCTTTGGCAAGAGTTGCAAATGGAGGTGTTGTTTATGATGGTGGCGTGCTCACCTCACAGTTTGTAACAGGCGGGGCGTTTTCTTTGGACGGCGTTCACCCAACTCCAAGAGGCTATGCTTACACTGCAAACTTGATTATTCAGGCAATTAATGATACCTACGATGCAACTATTCCTATGGTACATATTGGTAACTATGCAACAATTACAGTTACAAATAACTAATTTTAAATATTTGCTTTATAAAAAAACCGCCTAGATTGGCGGTTTTTTTTATCTTTAAATTAACTTAAACCTCACAAAAATGAAACTAATAATCAAGTTATTGCTAACTGCCCTTGCAGTTGTAGTATTGTCGAAAATTTTACCTGGTGTAGCTGTTGAGGGCTATGGTTCGGCTATTATAGTCGCTATTGTAATTGCTCTATTGAGGCTCATAGTCAAGCCTATCTTGGTATTATTGACCCTGCCCATAACCATTGTAACTTTTGGGCTTTTTCTACTCATTATCAATGCAATTATTATCCTGATTGCCGATTATTTCGTTGGGGGATTCGAGGTCTCTTCAATTTGGTGGGCCCTTCTTTTTAGTTTGTTGCTTTCGCTTTTTCAATCCATACTTTTTTCACTTATAAAAGAAGATTAGCAAATTGCTGAACAACAGTTTGTAAATGTTTGTTGGGTTATGCAAAAAGCCGTACTTTTGCAACCCGAAATTCAGAAGAGAAAAAATGAACATTACAAAAAAAGACATTGATAAACTGAACGCTGTGCTTACGGTGGAAGTTTCAAAAGAGGACTATTCAAGTAAAGTTGAAAAAGTGCTTAACGATTATCGTAAAAACGCTAATATTCCCGGGTTCCGAAAAGGACACGTACCTATGGGAATGGTAAAAAAACAATACGGGAAAGCGGTTTTGGTTGAAGAAGTAAACAAGCTTTTGCAAGATGCTCTCCACAAATTCCTAAACGAAGAAAAATTGGATGTGCTTGGAAATCCGCTTCCGAAGAATGAAGCAGAAATCGATTGGGATGCTGATGATTATTCTTTTGAATTCGAATTGGGGCTCGCGCCAAAATTTGACGTTGACGTAAAAGGAAAGGAAATTGTTCATTATAAAATCATTGCTGATGATGAAATGTTGAACAACCAAGTGAAAACCATCCGCAAGCAATACGGAAAATTGATTTCGAAAAAAGAGGTTGAAAAAGGTGATGAAATCACTGGAACTTTTACTTCAACTGAAAAAGAAGTAGAGAAGAAAACAACCCTTTCCACAGAAGAGATTGCCGGCAAAAAACAACTGGAAAGCCTTATTGGAGCTAAAGTTGGCGACACGGTTGCTCTAAAAACAAAAGGAATGTTTGCCGATGACCACGACAATCAAAAATATTTAGGCGTTTCGCACGATGATGCCCACGGATTAGATATTGAGGTTTCCTTCAAGATTGAAGAAGTGAACAAACGTGAAATGGCAGAACTGAATCAAGAGCTTTTTGATAAACTGTTCGGTGAAGCAGTGGTTACTTCCGAAGAAGAATTGAAAGCAAAAATAAAGGAGGATGCCGAAGGGCAATTTGCACAGCAAAGCGACCAAAAACTGTTGAACGATGTGGTGGAATCATTGATTGAAAACACAAAATTTGATCTTCCTAAAGAATTTTTGCAACGCTGGATTGCAATGACCGGTGAAAAAAGACTTTCTGAGGAAGATGCAAAAGCTGAATACGAACGAAGTGAAAAAGGACTTCGCTATCAATTGATTGAAGGTAAACTTAGAGCTGATAATAACCTGCAAGTAACTTTTGAAGAGTTAAAAGACTATTCAAAAAATATGATCAAAGCGCAGATGGCACAATTTGGGCAAACTAACCCGACCGAAGAGGAATTAGAGTCAATCGCTGCGCGAATTCTTTCAAACAAAGAAGAAGTAGAGCGTTTGAGCGAGCAGTTAAACACCAATAAATTGCTTAATTTCTTTAAGGAAAACGCAAAACTTAAGACAAAGGAGATTACTTACGATAAATTCATTAAGGAAGCCTACGCATAATTCAGCGAAGAAATAGTTATCTTTAGGCGTTGAATTATTTAATTAATTTAACGCCTTTTTGATTTAAACCTTTTCCTGTTCAGGAAAGTAAATTTATAATACGAACAAACATTTATGAACTACAGTAACGAATTCAGAAACTTTGCTATAAAAGATCAAGGCATTAACGATATGTACTATGATAAAATAATAAGTAGTATGTACCCCACGAACTTGACACCAAATATTATTGAAGAACGCCAAATGAACGCAGTAGCGATGGATGTTTTTTCGCGTTTGATGATGGACCGCATTATTTTTCTAGGTACCGGAATCAATGACCAAGTGGCAAATATTGTACAGGCTCAATTGTTATTTTTGGCAAGTACAGACGCAGCGCGTGACATTCAAATTTACATAAATTCTCCCGGAGGAAGTGTTTATGCAGGCTTGGGAATTTATGATACCATGCAATTTATCAAACCTGACGTTGCAACTATTTGTACCGGAATGGCAGCCTCAATGGCAGCAGTTCTTTTATGTGCTGGTGAAAAAGGAAAGCGAAGCGGTTTAACACATTCCCGAGTTATGATTCACCAACCACTGGGCGGGGCGCAGGGACAAGCGAGCGATATTGAAATTACCGCTCGTGAAATAATTACTTTAAAAGAAGAGCTTTATAAGATAATAGCAAACCACTCTGGCCAAACTTATGAAAAAGTTTATGAGGACAGTGATCGCGATTATTGGATGAAAGCAGATAAAGCTTTGGAATACGGAATGATTGATGAAATATTGACACGAAGCTAAAAAACAGATTTTTTGAAAAAAGATAATATGTCGAAAGAAGATTTAGAATGTTCCTTTTGTGGCCGTAAAAAGTCGGAAACCAATTTGCTCATTGCAGGTTTGGATGCCCACATTTGCGACCGTTGTATTGAACAGGCCCACGGAATTGTGGTTGAAGAGGCGTTGCATTCGGGAAACTCAGATATCTCTAAGGATTTAATGCTGAAAAAACCGAAGCTTATCAATGCCTTTTTGGATGAATACGTAATAGGGCAGGAACATACAAAAAAAGTAATGTCGGTTGCTGTGTACAATCATTACAAACGATTGCTACAGCCAAAGAGCGATGACGATATTGAAATACAGAAAAGTAATATAATCATTGTTGGACAAACCGGAACAGGGAAAACCTTGATTGCAAAAACCATTGCCCGAATGCTCAACGTGCCATTGGCAATTGTTGACGCTACGGTTTTAACCGAAGCAGGTTACGTGGGCGAAGATGTGGAAAGCATTTTAACGCGTTTGCTCCAAGCCGCAGATTACAACCTGGAAAAAGCAGAAAACGGAATTGTTTTTATCGACGAAATAGATAAAATTGCCCGGAAAAGCGACAATCCATCAATCACTCGCGATGTAAGTGGCGAAGGTGTGCAACAAGCTTTGTTGAAACTTTTGGAAGGAACCACAGTAAACGTACCGCCAAAGGGAGGCCGAAAGCATCCGGATCAAAAATTCATTGAAGTAAATACAGAGAATATTCTTTTCATAGCCGGTGGAGCGTTTGATGGTATTGAGCGTCATATCTCAAAAAGACTGAATATGCAGGCGGTTGGTTTTTCAGCTTCGGTAAAGGAAAATCAAATGGAAAAAGATAATATGCTCCGTTACATTATTCCGAAGGATTTGAAGGATTTTGGATTGATTCCTGAAATAATCGGTCGTCTTCCAGTCTTGACCTATATGAACCCATTGGACAAGGAAACGCTCCGCGCCATTCTTACCGAGCCTAAAAACGCCATTATAAAACAGTATAAAAAATTGTTTGAAATGGATGGAATCGATTTTGTTATTACAGAAGAAGCTTTGGATTTTATTGTTGATCAGGCCATTGAATACAAACTTGGCGCACGTGGGCTCAGATCGCTTTGCGAAGCCGTTTTAACAGATGCGATGTACGATTTGCCCGGAACCGACGAAACGAAACTTCGCGTAACAAAAGAGTATGCTGAAGAGAAACTAAGCAAATCAACTATCAAAAAATTGAAGGCTGTTTCGTAAAATATCATATAGTTTATAAAAAGAAAAACCTCGGAAAGTTCCGAGGTTTTTTATGTTTATTAGTTTAATTCTTAGGGGGTGGCGAGCAAAGATTTATTCTTAGTGTAAAGAATTTTATTGTGCATTTGCTCTTTTTTGCTTCTCAAATTATAACCTGCTACTTCCCCATCATTTTTTGCAGCGTTTGTAGACGCACAAGACGAAAACAAAACGGTGAAAACCAGGAAGCAAACTATGTATAAAACTTGTTTCATTTTGAAATATCAGTGATTTTAATACGTCAAAAGTACATCGGATGCAAAGCGCCCACAAAAGTTTTAGTTGAACTTACGTGGAAAGTCGTTGAAATGCATTCTTTATAAAAAACACTCGATAAAGCGTTTGAAATAACCGATTTACAGCATTTTACATCAGTCAAAAATTTGATAAAAACTGCTAAACAGAGCTGTTTAGATTCAAAAGTTCTTCCAAATAATCACGTGTGTTGGAAAGCCGGGGAACTTTGTGCTGACCGCCAAGTTTATTTTTTTCCTTTAGCCAATCATAAAAAAGACGTTCCCTTGCGTGATGTATTTTCGGAGCATTAAGGGTGGTATTGTTGAAGCGTTTTGCTTCGTAATCGCTGTTTACTTCCTGTAAAGCAGAATCTAAAAGTGCGGTAAAAGAGTTTAAGTCTTCGGGCGGCGATTTAAATTCAATAATCCACTCGTGGGCACCTTTTTCCTTTCCATTCATAAAAATTGGAGCGGCAGTATAATCTACAATTTCAGCATTGGTTAACAGAGAAACTTTTCGCAGTGCTGTTTCGGCGTTTTCAATAATCAACTCTTCCCCAAAAACATTTATATGGTGTTTTGTTCTTCCCGTAACTTTTATCCGGTATGGATTTGTTGAGGTAAAGCGAACTGTGTCGCCAATTTTGTAGCGCCAGAGACCAGCATTGGTAGTGATCACAATGGCGTAATTTTTCCCTTCTTCCACCTCACTCAACGAAATTACCTTTTCATTAGGAGTGCCGTAAGTATCCATCGGAATAAATTCATAAAAAATTCCATAATCCAGCATCAACAGCAATTCCTTATTTTCGTTTCTGTCTTGGATTGCAAAAAAGCCTTCGGAAGCATTATAGATTTCATAATATCTAAAATCATTTTTGGGTAATAATTTATTGTATTGGTCTATGTAAGGATTAAAATTTACACCGCCGTGAAAATAAACTTCCAGGTTTGGCCAAACTTCAAAAAGATTATTTCTGCCGGTGGTTTCCATTACTTGATTTAACAAAACGAGCATCCATGATGGCACGCCCGCTAAGCTGGTTACATTTTCTTTGATGGTTTCGTTTACTATTGCTTGCATTTTAGTCTCCCAATCGCCCATTAATGAAACTTCGTTGCTAGGCGTACTGCTGAATTCTGCCCAAAAAGGCATATTGTCTATCAAGATTGCGGAAAGATCCCCGAACACAGTTCCATTTTCTTGATATAATTGCTTGCTGCCCCCTAGGCGAAGGCTTTTTCCTAAAAATAACTGTGCATTTGGATTGTTGTTGAGATACATGCACAATAAATCCTTACTTGCGGCGTAGTGACAGTTTTCCAACGAATCACTGGTTACGGGTATAAATTTACTTTTGGCATTTGTGGTACCGCTCGATTTTGCGAACCACTTTATGGGGGTGGGCCAAAAAATATTGCTTTCGCCACATCTGGCGCGTTCAATTCTGGCTTCGTTCTCTTCATACGTGGTAACGGGTACTCTTTCAGAAAACTCGCGATAGGTTTTTATAGATGAAAAATCATACTCCCGGCCAATTTCAGTATATTTTGCTTTCTGAAGTAAATTGAAAAGTAATTCTTCCTGAACTTCAATAGGATACTTCAAAAAGAGATCTATTTGATGAAATCTTTTTTTTAGGAACCAAGAAGCAATGGAATTTACAATGGGGATTGGCATATTTTTCTGCTATCTTTATGCTATAAAAATAACGATTTTATAATTACGATTTCCCCTTTTTTGAAGTGATGTTTCTACAGTGTTTCTTCGGAAAAAATTATCGCCTAAATATTTTTGAATAAATGAATTACGAGGGAGTTCTAACAAAAATGCAGACTGAAAATGGATCGCCCATCCAGTACTATCTAGTTTTTGAAAACGATTTTTTGAATGTAAACCAATTATTGAATAAAAAGGTTTCCATCAATTTTCTACGATATCAATGCTTAAACTGTGGGCTTCAAAAGAAAATTTATCGCCAAGGTTTTTGTTATGATTGCTTTTACGAAATTCCCCAAGCGGCAGATTGGATTATGAATCCTGAACTCAGCAAAGCACATTTAGGAATTGAGGATCGAGATCTTGCTTATGAGGAAAAAGTACAGATACAGCCTCATGTTGTTTATCTAGCCAATAGTAGCAGTGTAAAAGTAGGCGTTACCCGCAAAAGCCAAATTCCCACACGTTGGATTGATCAAGGCGCCCATGAAGCCATTGAAATTGTAGAAGTGCCAAATAGATATCTGGCTGGAATAACAGAGGTGGCGCTAAAAGAACACGTAAGCGATAAAACAAATTGGCGCACAATGCTTAAAAACGAAATTAAAGATGAAGATTTAGTAGAATGGCGCAATAAACTTAAGCAGTTTATTCCCGCCGAAGCTGCCGAATACTATTTGGAAAATAATGCCGAAACAAACCTGCAATTCCCAGTTTTAAAATATCCCGAAAAACCAAAATCGCTCAATCTTGATAAAAATCCATTTTACGAAGGAATTTTAAAAGGAATAAAAGGACAATACCTCATTTTTGATGACGATACTGTGTTCAATATTCGAGGCAACGAAGGTTATGTGGTTTCAATAAGCGTAAGCTAATTTCCCGTTTTTGTTGTATCTGTTTTCTTTTTCTTTCCACCTAAGATTCCGCCCAAAACATCTTTTATGATTTTTGTATTTTGTTGCTGTGTAGTTTGCTGTTGATTTGAATTGGTATTTGTTTTAGTAGAATCCTGCTTTGTTTCACCAATCAGAATATCTTCCAAAATACCCGTTCCTTGATTTATTAATTTGTCTTTCTGTTTTGCCAAAATTTGCTTGGTTAGTGTGTTGATTGCTGTTTCGGCATTTAGTGAAACCTGAGGATTTGTGAAAGTTCCTTTTAAACCAATAGGTAATGCTACGCTCATCGCATCAGCTTCCTGCGGACTCAAATTTTGAAGCAATTTAGTAACATCGTTGCCCAGATATTTTGCGGGCACATCCATAGTTACATTGTAATCAATAGATTTATCCAGCCCGTGTGTACCTGCAACGGCAACATTTATTCCCTTAATATCAAAATCAAAAGGCTTCACTTCAATCTTTCCATTGTTAAAGGTGAAATTTGTACTCACGTCCCTTAAACTCAACCTATCCAAATTCAAAAATGAAACTTTATTGCCCAAAGCTGCCAATAAAGGAGCTTGTTGAGGATCCACCTCGGCTGTAATAATCTGCGCCAAAGCGCTTCCAGCAAGTGTGGAAAGTTTTGGGGAAAGATCATTTGTGAGCTCCCCGGTTAACTCAAATTTCGTATTTAAATTTCCTTGAAGTGCCTTCGCTATTGGTACCAAAAACTGAAACATTTCTAATTCCTTAAACGATTGGTCAATATCAATTTTGCTCAAATCGAGATTCATCAAAAAAGTTGGAATGTCGTTTTTTGTTGAAACATTTCCCGAAAGCGCCACATTTCCGCCGAAAATAGCTGAAGTGAAATTGCTGATTGTTATTGTTTCGTTGGCAATGGCAGCGGTTCCTTTGGCATTTTTCAGTTCTAAATTGTCATAGATTACTTCATCCGCATTAAAATCTAAAGTGGCATTCAGAAAATCCGGAATCTTTACAACTCCCGATGAAGCCGTTTTTTGGGAGTTATTTTCTTTTTCTTTGGAATTCTTTTCAGAAGGAGAACCTTTAGCGGCCATAAAATCATTTACATTGAAAGTATTTGATTGCACTAAAAAGCGTCCTTTCAAATCCTGTTTGCTCATCAAAAAAGGGATTAGGTTCTGTATGTTTCCTGAAGCCCTAATATCGGTTTGCCCAGTGTTTGCATTCAGTTCTTTTAGGGTGATGTTACCGGGCTGCATGGCGAGGTTGGCGTTAGCCACTTTCAATTCGTTTTTAAAACCTGCATCATAATTAAAGTTGGTCAGGCTTGCAGTTCCGCGTGCGTCTATTTTATCATAACGTTCCTTTTCCACAGAATCCATATCAAAATTAGCAATAACATCAGCTTTGAAAATTCCACTGAGTTTTTGTTCCATTTCAATGGGCAGCACCATTTCAATATTTGCCAAGTTTAGCGTGCCCTGCATTTCCATGTTTACCAGTGGGTTTTCGGTCATATTCTTGACGCTTCCATTCATTCTGAAAGGTTCGCCATCAATGCTAAATGTCAATTTTGGAATGTTGAGGTAGGTGTCTTTTAACAAGCCTGTTTCATTTTTTAATTGGGCGTCGATTGTTATATTGTTAACCGTTTTGGGAAGATCGGGATATTTAAAGGAAGCATTGTCACTTGCTATTTTTATATCCATCATTGGGATGTGGGTGCTATCCACAATACCTTTTAACATACCATTTACGGTGAAGCTTCCAGTAGTTTTCACATCATTTATTTGCTTCACATAGGTTTCTGGGATAACGGCTAAAAAGTTTTTAAAGTCAGAAGAAGGTGTTTTGAAAGTAAGGTCTACTTCATTATTGGTCTCGTTCACTTTCACATAGCCATCAAACGTAAGTGGAAGCTCGTTGATTTTGGCTTCGTTTTCTAAAAAAGTATATTTTTGGTTTTTGAGATCGAGTTTAAAAACTGCATTTAGCGAAACCCTGTTTTTGGTTAGGTATTCTGTACTGTCAAGGCGAAATGAAGCAAGTGCTTCGGTTTCGGTATCCAGATTGCTTATTTCCTGTGAAAGATCACCACTTCCCTTATGCTGTACTTCGGTAAGTATTATGTAGGTTTTTGTGGCTTCGTCCAAATAATTTATGCGCGAATTATTTATTTCATAATTTTTCAGATCAAAAGTAAATCCGCCACTGGATTCTGCATCAGTCGTGGCGGGGGCATCTTTTTTTACGGCAATATCATAATTTGCATTACCTAAAGAATCAACCTTTATATTCACAAAGGCTTCATCGAGCTTCACTTCATCAACTTTTATAGCTTCGTTGCTTTTTTTGAAAAGTTGCATGATACCCATTTCCAATGAAAGCGTTTTACCACTCGCAAGTGTATCGCCCTCAAAAGGCGCTTTGTTGATTACGCTAAAATTATTCAACTGTAGCGATGCATCGGGAAAACTGCTGAAGAGACTCAAGTCAAGATTTTCCCAGGCCACTGTGGCGTTAAGATTTTCGTTGATGGTTTGTTTTAGCATTTTTTCAAGGCTTCCTTTAAAAATGAAAGGTGCTGCGATTAGCAACAGAATTAAAATTCCGAGAAAAATTCCTATTATTTTGAGGGCTTTCTTCATAAAAAAATTGAAAATTTCTTTTGTGATAATTGCTTTGGAAACAACCGGTTAAAAACGAGTATTCCTGCAATGTTTATATCTACGCACAAATTTACTTGGTAGTCTTTTTCTTTTCCTTAATTTCGTCTTAAATGTTAAAATTTGAATTCATTGCAACCTCTGCATAACCTTTACCTATCTCTTGGAAGCAATATGGGCAACCGCTTTGAGCATCTTCAGAATGCAGTGAATGCGCTTTTTGAAGAGGTGGGAAGTGTTGAGAAAATTTCTTCAGTATATGAAACTCCAGCAATGGGTTTTAATGGCGATCCTTTTTTGAATTGTGGCATTTGGATGCAAACCGATCTGAAACCTTTAAAAGTTCTGAAAATAATTTTGGGGATTGAAAAGGCAATGGGTCGCGAGAGAAATACCTCTAAAACATATACTTCGCGGCCTATAGATATTGACATCATATTTATTGACAATTTGATTGTTGAATCCAAAAAACTCACCGTTCCGCATCCAGAAATGCAAAAGCGAAAGTTTGTGCTGCAGCCTTTGGCCGAAGTAAATCCACACTTAGTACATCCAGTTTTTGAAAAAAATATAATAAAAGTTTTAGCCGAGTGTGAGGACTCAAGCAAGCTACAAAAGCAATCCAAATGGCTCAGCAACCCGATGAAGGATTACAATATTTCACAATATAATTATATTGCTATTGAAGGAAACATCGGGGCCGGGAAAACAAGTTTGGCCACAAAGATTGCAAATGATTTTAACGCAAAACTAATTTTGGAACGCTTTAAGGACAATCCTTTTCTTCCAAAATTTTACGAAGACGCTTCACGTTACGCCTTTCCGCTAGAAATGTCTTTTCTTGCAGACCGTTACCAACAATTGGTGGACGATATTACACAGTTCGATCTTTTTAAGGAATCTGTCATTGCAGATTACGATGTAAATAAATCCCTCATTTTTGCGGGTATTACTTTGCCCGAGGAAGAATATGCCCTTTACAAAAAACTCTTTCAAGTAATGCACAAAGATGTGCCCAAGCCAGATAGATATATTTACTTATATCAAAACACAGACCGACTTTTGGAAAATATTAAAAAACGGGGCCGCAAGTATGAGCAGAGCATAGAAGCATCTTATCTACAAAAATTGAATGCAGGTTATCTTGAATTCATTAAAAACCAACATTCTGAAAACATAAAAATCATCGATATTTCCGAGCTTGACTTTCTAAAAAAGCGTGCAGATTATCTCTGTATTTTAAAAGAAATAATTTCCTAAAAAGCCTCAGTGACCAGTTGCATTTAGCAGCCTTTATACTGTAAACTGAAAACTGCGACTGCCTACTTAATTTGCTTACCTTTGCAAAAAAGTAACTATGAGCAGACAAGACAATCAAAACAGAGGAAAAGCTTCGGGGCGCGGTAGCAATAATCAGCGCAACCGTAGCGGTGCAAGAGGAAATGCTCCTTTAAAATCTGAATCTACCCCCAAAAAAACTGGGCGTCAACAAGACCCAACTACAAAGCCCAAATTGCGGTTTGATAAAACAGGTAAAGAAATAGGCCGCAGGGAAAAACCCGCAAAAGAAGTAAAAAAGAGCAATCCGGAAGACGGTATTCGTCTCAATAAATACATAGCAAACAGTGGTGTGTGCTCACGTCGCGAAGCCGATACCTACATAGCCACAGGCTTGGTTACCGTAAACGGAAAAATTATTAATGAAATGGGCTATAAGGTGCAATTAAGTGATGATGTGCGTTTTGACGGTCGCAGATTAAACCCTGAGCCCAATACATACGTATTGCTTAACAAACCCAAAGGTTTTGCAACAACTGACAGTAATGCAAAGGGAATGACCGTTATGGATTTGGTGGCAAACGCTACTACGGCCAAAATTAAACCGTTTGGTCGCTTGGGGAGAAACGCCACCGGGTTATTGCTTTTCACAAATGATGATGAATTTGTGCAAAAATTCACAAAAAAGGGAATACCCAGATTATTTCACATAGAACTTGACAAAAACCTTAAGGCAGAGCATCTAAAAAAAATTAAGGAAGGCTTTGCCATTGAAGGAAAGGAAATTTCCGTAGAGGAAATAAGCTATGTAGATAACGCGCCAAAAAATGAAGTAGGTTTAAAAATAAAACACACCGGAAACAGCATAATACGCACCATTTTTGAGCATTTGGGGTATGATGTGGTTCGGGTAGACTGCGTTACCCTTGGACCGTTAACAAAAAAAGATTTACCCAGAGGTCGCTGGCGCACGCTTACCGAAAAAGAACTTAACATGTTCAGTATGCTTTAGGAACTAATGAAAATTTAGTGCATTATATAAATTATTGGTTTTTTTTTGGCACATTTGTACTGCAAACAAACAAAGTTATAGTATTTTTTAAAATGGTTGGTTTTTGATATATTTCAAAAACAAAGATTCTAAATGAACAACGCATTTTTACTCTCTGCAGCTGCACAGCAGCGCGTTTTGGACCAAAGTTCCACTCTAAACGCCTTGCCTATTCGCATCTAACCTTCAAGTTAATTTTTTGTTATACTCCCTAATTTTTGGGGAATACGCTACAAGAATTTTTAATTTACACCTTTCAACGAAAACAAAAGGATGAACACCAAATACATAGATTTAATAAACCAAACATATTATTTTCCCCAAGAAGAATTTAGATTGGGAGACAATGGCCTTGAGTTTCACGGCGTAGATCTTATGGCGCTCGTAGAAGAATACGGTGCTCCGCTGAAATTTACATACCTGCCGAAAATTTCAGAAAATATAAATTTGGCAAAAAAATGGTTTGCAGATGCTATTGAGAAGAATAACTACAAAGGCACCTATAATTACTGTTATTGTACCAAGAGTTCGCATTTCAAGCACGTTTTAAACGAAGCGCTAAAAAACGATATTCATATAGAAACCTCTTCGGCTTTTGATATTGATATTGTAGAAAGCCTTAAAAAAACCGGAAAGGTAACAGATAAAACCTATGTAATCTGCAATGGTTTTAAGCGTGAAAGATATATTGAAAACATAGCTCGGCTAATCAACGACGGTCACGAAAACTGTATCCCTATAATTGATAATTATGAAGAGATTGAGCTCCTTTCTGATAGTATAGACAATCACTTTAATGTAGGTATTCGTATCGCTTCCGAAGAAGAGCCAAAGTTTGAATTCTATACTTCCAGATTGGGCATTGGATACAAGAATATAATCCCTTTTTACGAAGAGCAGATAAAAAATAACGAACGTGTAGATTTAAAGATGCTACATTTCTTCATAAATACAGGAATACGCGACACGGCTTATTACTGGAACGAATTGGTGAAATGTTTAAAAGTATATGTCCGCCTAAAAAAAATCTGTCCTTCATTGGATAGTCTTAATATTGGTGGCGGTTTCCCCATTAAAAACTCTTTGGCGTTTGAGTACGATTATCAGTATATGATAGACGAAATCTTAAACCAAATAAACATTACCTGTGCAGAAGCTGAAGTGCCCGTGCCCCACATATTTACCGAATTCGGAAGTTTTACAGTCGGGGAGAGCGGAGGTGCCATTTATGAAATCCTTTACCAAAAACAGCAGAACGATCGTGAAAAGTGGAATATGATCAATTCCTCATTTATCACCACCCTACCAGATACGTGGGCAATCAGTAAACGTTTCATTATGCTCGCCATAAACCGTTGGAATGATGAATATGAACGAGTACTCTTAGGCGGATTAACCTGCGATAGTGATGACTATTATAACAGTGAGCAAAATATGGCAGCAATTTATTTGCCGAAATTCAGAAAAGAAAAACCTTTGTATATTGGCTTCTTTAACACAGGCGCATATCAAGAAACCATTGGCGGCTTCGGTGGCTTGCAGCACTGCTTGATTCCTTCGCCAAAACATATTTTAATAGACAGAGACAAAAATAATAATATAACAACCAAACTTTTTTCAGAACAACAAACAAGCGAGCAATTGCTAAACATTTTAGGTTATGAGCACTAAGACGTACGCAGGTATCCCGCAAAAATATGCGGCCCTAGAAACATCAAAAATTGTATTGATCCCAGTTCCCTATGATGGAACCAGTACTTGGCAAAAAGGTGCCGACAAAGGTCCGGAAGCATTCTTGGATGCTTCAGAAAATATGGAGCTTTACGACATTGAAACCCAAACAGAAGTTTACAAACAGGGAGTGTATCTTGCCGACGCAATTACAGAAAACTCCTCTCCGGAAGCGGTGGTTGCTGAAGTACACAAGACCACGAAAGACTATATTAAACGAAATAAATTTGTAACAATTTTTGGTGGCGAGCACAGCATTTCTATAGGAACTATACGTGCATTCAATGAATGTTTTGATAATCTTACAGTGCTTCACATAGATGCTCACGCAGATTTACGCAAGGAATTTCACGGCAGCAAGTGCAATCACGCTTGTGCAGTTTATGAAGCAAGCCAGACCACAAACCTTGTACAAGTGGGTATCCGCAGTATGGACGTAGCAGAAACTACTGTTATGGACGAGGAAAAAGTATTCTTTGCACATGATATGGCAAAAGATGAATATTGGATGGATAAGGTAATTGAAGCTCTGGGAGACAATGTTTTTATAACCTTCGATCTTGATGCTTTAGATCCTTCAATACTTCCTTCAACAGGAACACCAGAGCCTGGCGGACTTTTCTGGTACGAAACACTAGATTTTCTAAAACAGGTTTTTGAAGAAAAAAACGTGGTAGGGTTTGATGTTGTTGAACTTTGCCCAAATAAAGACGAAAGAGCGTCAGATTTTCTTGCCGCGAAACTATACTACAAAATGCTGACTTATAAATTCGCTGGCACTGACGAAGAAGACGAGTACGAAAGTAATTTTAACGAAACCAAAAAAGGCGTTTCAAAATTTAATACAGAAGAAGATGAGTACTAGCAAAGGATCCATTTCCCAATTTATTGAAAAATATTATTTGCATTTTAATGCCGCGGCATTAGTAGATGCTGCAAAAGGCTACGAAGCCCAATTGAACCAAGGTTCAAAAATGCTCGTTTCCCTTGCGGGTGCTATGAGTACCGCCGAATTGGGAAAGATTTTTGCTGAAATGATTCGCCAAGATAAGGTACATATCATTTCCTGCACCGGTGCAAACCTTGAGGAAGATATTATGAATCTGGTGGCGCACAGCCATTATAAACGTGTTCCAAATTACCGAGATTTAACTCCGCAGGATGAGTGGGACTTACTTGAAAAAGGAATGAACCGAGTTACAGATACTTGTATTCCTGAGGAAGAAGCGTTCCGAAGAATCCAAAAACATATCGTGGAATTATGGAAAGAAGCTGAAGCCAAAGGTGAGCGTTACCTTCCACACGAATATATGTACAAATTGCTCTTAAGTGGTGTTATGGAAGAACATTACGAAATAGATTTGAAAGATTCATGGATGTACGCCGCCGCAGAAAAAAATTTACCGATAGTTTGTCCAGGTTGGGAAGATAGTACCATGGGAAACATTTTCGCAAGCTATGTTTTAAAAGGCGAATTGAAAGCTTCCACAATGAAAAGCGGAATAGAGTATATGACTTTTCTTGCCGATTGGTATACAGACAATTCTGAAAATGGAATAGGTTTCTTCCAAATAGGAGGAGGAATCGCGGGGGATTTCCCAATTTGTGTCGTGCCCATGCTATACCAAGATATGGAAAGAACAGACACTCCGTTTTGGAGTTATTTCTGCCAAATCAGTGATTCTACAACAAGTTTTGGAAGTTATTCCGGAGCAGTTCCCAATGAAAAAATTACATGGGGAAAACTTGATATAGATACTCCAAAATTCATCATAGAAAGTGATGCGACCATCGTTGCGCCTCTTATTTTTGCGTATCTTTTGGGTATGTAAAAGGAGGTATATATAATTTACACAAATACAAAGTTATAATCTCACAAATCGTTTCCCTCGACAAATATTGTCGGGGGAAGGGATTTCAGATTATTCAATAAACTAACAGAATGGATATACAAAAGATTGAAAATATAGAACTGAAATTTTTAACGCTAAAGGATTACGAAGCGTTGAAAGAGGCTACCATTCAATCTTATGGTGGACTTCCAAATAGTTATTGGAAAATAAATGAAATCGGTAATCTAATTGATATTTTTCCTGAAGGACAAGTTGTGATTATGGCCGATGGAGAAATTGCTGGTTGCGCACTTTCAATAATTGTTGATTTCGATGAATTGGGGGAAAAACACACATATAAGGATGTTACTGAAGACCCCACTTTTGCAATTCACGATCCCGAGGGCGATGTGCTTTACGGAATAGACGTTTTTATACGTCCAGACTTTCGTGGCTTACGTCTGGGTAGAAGATTGTATGATTACAGAAAAGAACTGTGTGAAAACTTAAATTTGAAAAGTATCGTCTTTGGCGGGAGAATGCCAAATTACCATTTGCATGCAGAGAAACTTTCCCCAAAACAATACATAGAAAAGGTAAAGCGCAAGCAAATTGACGATCCCGTGCTGAACTTCCAGATTTCAAACGACTTTCACCCTGTGCGAGTTTTGAAAGGGTATTTGGAAGGTGACACTGCTTCTGGTGAATTTGCTGTTTTAATGGAATGGGATAATATTTATTACACTAAACCCGAAAAAAAACCAAAGCCTTCTGCGGTAAAGAGTATAGTGCGTTTGGGATTAATCCAATGGCAAATGCGAAGTTATTCCGGAATGGAAGAGCTGATGCACCAAGCAGAATATTTTATTGACAGCGTTGCTGGATACCGTTGCGACTTTGCCATGTTTCCAGAGTTTTTTAATGCTCCGCTTATGGCAGAATACAACCATATGAGCGAGCCAGATGCAATTCGAGAATTGGCTAAGTATACCAAAGAAATTACTGAAAAACTTTCCCAACTTTCCATATCATACAACATAAATATAATCACCGGCAGCATGCCCGAAATGGTCCGAGGCAAACTCTATAACGTTGGCTATCTTTGCCGTCGCGACGGAAGCGTGGAGCGTTACGAAAAAATTCACGTTACACCCGATGAAGAACGCGTTTGGGGTATGGTAAATGGAAATTCCCTAAAAACTTTTGATACTGACTGTGGAAAGATTGGAGTATTGATCTGTTACGATTCCGAATTTCCTGAACTTTCAAGGCTTCTTTCGGATGAAGGAATGGATATTCTATTTGTGCCATTTCTTACAGATACCCAAAATGGTTATTCAAGAGTCCGGCTTTGCGCACAGGCCCGTGCCGTTGAAAATGAATGTTATGTGGCTATTGCAGGTAGTGTGGGCAACCTTCCAAAAGTACATAACATGGACATTCAATATGCACAGAGCGCCGTATTCACTCCTTGCGATTTCTCTTTTCCCAACAATGGAATAAAAGCTGAAGCAACGCCAAACACAGAAATGATTTTAGTGGCCGATGTGGATATCGATTTACTTCGCGAGTTGCACACTTTCGGAGCTGTACGTAATTTAAAAGATAGAAGAAAGGATTTTTATAGGTTGGAAAGAGTGAAGAAATAGTTGATGAAGCTGCAGAGTTTTTAGATTGTATTAGGTTTCAATTTTTGGGAAAGTAAAATTTCCCAAACCGCAATACCAATAACCATAATATACTCTAAAGCCACCAACCAAAGGTTTTCATCAAAACCATCTTTTCCGTAAGCGGAATAGCTTAGCATTACCATAAAACTCCAAACTATCGCAAATTTATATTTCGTAAAAACCGAAAGCAAAAGGGGAGTGGCAATGTACCACGGATGTACGGTTGTTGAAAGGAAAAAGTAAAATGAAACAGCAAAAAGCATCGCAGTTATCAATTGTTGCGGCGTTTTATTTTTTCTGAATAAAGCAATGGACATAACAAAAAGAAGCACCAAAACAGGAAGGATTTTTCCAATGGTTCCAATAGTATTCCATCCCACAATTTGAAACCCAATCCATCGAATTATATAATAAACACTTGCGTTAAATTCAAAATTTTGAAACCAAAGCGCTATGGTTGCAGAGAAATTCTGAATAAATTCCGAAGACAGAAATGGGACAAAAGTTACCAAAACCGTAATTCCAATGATAGTGTAGAATTTAAATAATGAGGGTAGGTCCAAACCAGTCAAATTTTTCTTTTTCCTAAAATATTTCAAAAATAATGGCAAAAACAACAGCGGAATCAACTTAACAGAAATCGAAATTCCAATTAAAACCGCTGCCCAAAACCATTTTCCTTTAAAGAGAAGATATAGCGCCCAAACAAAAAAGAAAAGCATCACCCCTTCAAAATGGAGGTTTGCGGAGAGTTCGATAATTATAAAAGGATTTAAAAAATACCAAAATATATTTTTAATTGGAAGGTTCAACTTCTCTAAAAGTTTCTTTCCGAAGTAAAGAATACCAACATCTGCCATAATAATCAATACCCGAAGAACAATAACAGAACCTAAAATGCTTTTTCCGGCAAATAGGGCGGCAATGGCAAAAAGCAACTGGTTAATTGGAGGATAATTGCTGAAGTGACTTGCATTGAGCGCACCCATTCCTTGAATTAACTCTTTCGATTGCACAATTGAAATACCTAAAATGGGTGAAGAATCTGGAGTGAATAAATACGGACTAAAGCCTTTTAAAAGCAGTCGCCCATCCCACAGAAAACGATAAAAATCCTGCGAAAGATTTGGGATTGCCAAAATAAAAGTAAGTCGGAAAATAATTCCTAAGCCTGCTAAAAACCAAAAATTGTCCCGAGATTTCGACAAGAATTTTTTAATAAAAAGGCAGGTAGTGAAAAATAAAGCTGTGTAAAGAGAGATGAGTTTTACAAAATCACTTCGTTCCAAATCATAACCAAAACTGATATAAAGCGCAATAGAAGCTATCGCAAATAGTAGCGGAATTTTATATTGTTTAATGAAACTCAAAAACAACTATTTAAGCGTTAAATCAAAAATCTACAATAGACAATCTAAAATCGTTAATCAATTTAATCCTGCCATTCAGCTATAAAAAGATTGGTGTCGCGCCCTCCTCCGTTATTTCTATTGGAAGAAAACGCCAACTTTTTTCCGTCATTTGAAAATACTGGAAAGGCATCAAAGGTTTCGCCGTGGGTTACGCGCTCCAGATTTTTTCCGTCAATATCTATCATATATAGATTAAATGGAAAGCCGCGCTCTGCTTCAAAATTACTAGAGAATAAAATCTTCTCGCCCGAAGGATGGAAAAAAGGTGCCCAATTGGCGTTTCCCAAATGCGTTAATTGGCGAAGCTCGGTGCCATCGGCATTGCAGATAAAAAGTTCCATTTCGGTGGGCTGTACCAAACCTTGGGTAAGCAAATCTTTGTATTCCTTAATTTCTGTTTCAGTTTTTGGACGGGAGGCGCGAAAAATTAATTTTGAACCATCGGGTGAAAAGAAGGCACCTCCGTCGTAGCCCAATTCATCAGTAATCTGTTTCACATTTTTTCCGTCGATATCCATCGTGTACAGTTCTAAATCGCCACTGCGCATGGAGGTAAAAACTATTTTATCGCCTTTGGGAGAAACGGTTGCTTCCGCATCATAACCCGGTTCATCGGTTAATTGGGCGGTTATATTTCCATCTAAATCTGCCACAAAAATGTCGAAACTATCATACACCGGCCAAACGTATTTTCCTTCTTTTTTCAAGGGAACTTCGGGACAATTGTCATTTTTTAAGTGGGTGCTACCATAAAGAATGTGTTTTCCGTCGGGCAGAAAGTAGCTGCAAGTAGTTCGACCTTTACCAGTACTCACCATTGGAGGTTGCTTATCTTTAAAAGTTTCGTCAACGTTCATCAAAAACATCTGGTCACAGTTTACGCCCCAATTTTTATTGTTGCTTTGAAAAATGAGTTGGCTATCGTCAAAACTCCAATACGCTTCCGCATTGTCGCCGCCAAAAGTTACTTGACGAATATTTTTGAAATGCTTTTCTTCAGGATAAATTAAAGTATCCTTTGTTGTTTCATCAAGAAGATACGTTACTTTTTTTTCAAGTGTAGGGGTTAAATTTTTTTCAACCTTTTTATCTCCATTTTTACAACTTGCCAAAAAGGAAACAATGAGTAGCGTATATACTATTTTCATTTTTAATGTATTTTTGAGCAAAAGTAAGGATATGCGTATAATTTTAATGTTATTTCTGGCAATATTGGTTTTCTCCTGTAATGAAACAGAGTTGAAACCAGTTTCTATGAAAGAAGACGTTGCCATTTTGGCCAACGATAGTTTAAACGGAAGGAAAACGGGCTCTGAAGGCGAAAAGAAAGCTGCAAAATACATTGCGAAAAGATTTGAAAATTTAGGATTGCATGCCAAAGGAACCGAAGGCTATTTTCAAAAATTTTCTTACAGGGCTAGTAAAAATCCACATCAAGAGGCGGAGTTTACTTCCGAAAAAAATGATAGCACCGAAACTGGTGAAAATGTAATAGCGTATTTAGATAACAAAGCTGAAAACACAGTTGTTATTGGCGCACATTACGATCATTTAGGAATGGGCGGCGAAGGTTCGCTGTATCGCGAGGGTGAAGCAATACACAATGGTGCAGACGATAATGCGAGTGGTGTTGCGATGATGCTTCATTTGGCAGATTCGCTTCAAAAGGGAGGTTCTCCGAATAATAACAACTACCTTTTCATTGCTTTTTCGGGGGAAGAAGAAGGGTTGCTGGGTTCAAATTACTTTGTGAAAAATCCTACTATTGATACCAAAAAGGTTACTTATATGATCAATATGGATATGGTGGGAAGACTGAATGCTGAAAAAACTTTGGCGGTTTATGGCTTAGGTACTTCACCTATTTTAAAACAAATTGTGAATGCAAACGCAGGCGATTTAAAAATTGCCGAAAACGAAAGCGGTGTTGGACCGAGCGATCATACTTCATTTTATTTGGCCGATATTCCTGTGTTGCATTTCTTCACGGGGCAGCATGAGGATTACCATAAACCGAGTGATGATACCGAAAAGGTAAATTTTGAAGGAATGGAAATCATTTCAAACTATATTTTCAGTATCATTAAAGATTTGGATTCGCAGAAAAAGCTTCCTTTCAGAAAAACCAAAAACGAAAGCGAAGTGGTGCCTGATTTTAAGGTGACATTAGGTGTTGTTCCAGATTATCTTTTCAGCGGAAAAGGAATGCGTATTGATGGTGTGAGTGAAGATAAACCCGCACAAAAAGCGGGACTTCAAAAAGGGGATGTGGTCGTGAAAATGGGAGAATATGACGTGACTGATATGATGAGTTATATGAAGAGCCTTTCAAAATTTGAAAAGGGACAAACGGTAACGGTTACGATTGACAGAAGTGGAGATTTGAAAGAAGTTGAGGTTACTTTTTAAAAAAATGAATTAAAAAACCTCACAAATCTTTAAGACTTGTGAGGCTTATATCTATTCAATCACTTAGTGGGAATTACATCATCCCGGGCATTCCACCACCCATACCTGCTGGCATTCCGCCACCGGCATTCTCTTCTTTAATGTCAACCAAAGCACATTCAGTGGTCAAGATCATTCCAGCAACTGAAGCAGCGTTTTCAAGCGCGATACGGGTTACTTTCTTAGGATCGATAATTCCTGCTTTTAGCATATCAACATACTTTTCAGTTTTTGCGTCGTAACCGAAGTTTTTCTTGCCTTCCAAAACTTTGTTGATTACAACGGAACCTTCACCACCTGCATTTTCCACAATGGTACGAAGGGGAGACTCAATGGCACGGGCTACAATCTGCACCCCAGTAGTTTCATCTAAAGTTTCAGTGGTAAGTTTTTTGAGCACTTCAATAGCGCGGACCAAAGCTACACCACCCCCGGCAACAATACCTTCTTCAACAGCCGCACGGGTTGCGTGAAGGGCATCGTCTACTCGATCTTTTTTCTCTTTCATTTCCACTTCAGAAGCAGCACCAACGTAAAGAACAGCAACTCCGCCAGCCAATTTGGCTAAACGTTCCTGCAATTTCTCTTTATCGTAATCGCTAGTGGTAGATTCTATCTGAGATTTTATTTGGTTTACACGACCTTTGATATCATTTTTGTTTCCAGCGCCGTTTACAATCGTAGTATTGTCTTTATCAATTGTAACGGTTTCGGCAGAACCCAGCATATCAACAGTTGCATTTTCTAGGGTGAAGCCACGCTCTTCGGCAATAACAGTTCCTCCTGTCAATACCGCAATATCTTCAAGCATCGCTTTTCTTCTGTCCCCAAAACCTGGTGCTTTTACAGCGGCAATTTTCAATGAACCACGAAGTTTATTTACTACCAATGTTGCCAAAGCTTCGCCATCAACATCTTCTGCAATAATCAATAAAGATTTTCCCTGTTGAGCCACTGGCTCAAGCACGGGGAGCAAATCTTTCATTGAAGAAATTTTCTTATCATAGAGCAAAATCATTGGGTTTTCCAATTCAGTCTGCATTTTTTCAGTGTCAGTTACAAAATAAGGAGAAAGGTAACCGCGATCAAACTGCATACCTTCAACTACATCAACGTAAGTTTCGGTTCCTTTTGCCTCTTCAACGGTTATAACGCCTTCTTTTCCTACTTTTCCAAAAGCTTTGGCAATCAATTCGCCAATTACATCATCGTTGTTCGCTGAAATAGAAGCAACTTGTTTTATCATTTCAGAAGAATTGCCAACCTTAGTAGCTTGTTTTTCAAGATTGCTAACGATGGCTTCCACAGCCTTGTCAATACCGCGCTTCAAATCCATTGGGTTAGCGCCAGCAGCCACGTTTTTAAGGCCTTCTTTTACAATTGCCTGTGCAAGAACGGTAGCAGTTGTAGTTCCATCACCTGCAAGATCATTGGTTTTTGAGGCTACTTCTTTCACCATCTGTGCACCCATATTTTCAAGTGCGTCTTCCAGTTCAATTTCTTTTGCAACGGTAACACCATCCTTTGTCACTTGTGGTGCACCAAAGGATTTGCTTATAATTACGTTACGACCCTTTGGGCCCAAGGTTACTTTTACTGCATTTGCCAATGCATCAACACCGCGCTTAATGCTGTCGCGTGCTTCTATATCAAATTTTATATCTTTTGCCATTTTATAAATTCATTTTTGCTCTGGCTGTATGCCCTAAGCTTTGGTTAAACTAATTTTTTTTTATTATTTTGAAATGTTATATGATGGCCAGAATATCATCCTCGCGCATAATGAGGTAATCTTTGCCATCAAATTTTAATTCGCTGCCTGAATATTTTCCATAAAGAACAGTGTCGCCAACCTTTACAGTCATTTTGTGGTCCTCTTTGCCTTTGCCCACGGCTACTACTTTACCTTGTTGTGGTTTTTCTTTTGCAGAATCTGGAATGTAAATACCAGAAGCAGTTTTAGTTTCAGCTTCTTGTGGCTGAACCAAAACGCGATCAGCAAGTGGTTGAATTTTTAATGCCATTTCAATTTTATTTTTTAGTTGTTAAACTTTGGTTTAAATGTTTGATAGCTAATTGGCAGAAATTGTGCCACTGCCCATAAACTGACACTTTACAAAATAAAAATGCCAGCTTGTCAGAAGCTGGCATTTTTAAATATTTTATAAAGTAATTATTCTGCTGGATCAGTTGAAGTTGGTGCAGGGGTTTCTGTAGTTGGAACGGCAGGAATTGCACTCTCGTCAAAAGTTTTTGATTGCACTACGTTACCGCCCATAATAAATATGTTTGAAAACAAAATTAGCGCCAACATAATGGTTGCAAGGGTCCATGTGCTTTTATCAAGAAAGTCACTTGTTTTCTGCACACCGCCAATTTGTGCGCCACCGCCACCACCAAATGATGATGAAAGTCCGCCGCCTTTTGGGTTTTGAACCATTATAACTACGACCAACAAAAAGGCCACTATAATTATTAAAACTAAAAATATTGTAAACGTACTCATGATTGTTCTGAATTAATCAATTTTTCTATTGCCCGAATTTGGTCTGCAAAGAAACCACTTTTTTCGGGATTTTTCAAAATTAAAATTTTATATGCCTGAATTGCTTTTTTATAGTTCTTTTGTTGCAAATATACTTTTGCCAAAGTCTCCGTCATTAGTGACTCTGGTGTTTGGGTGAAAGGAGTGAGATTTTTTGTCTCTTCTTTTTTTGAAGTAGTTGAACTGCCTTCCGAAGGAACTATTTTTGGACGCTCCTGAATAAATTTGTCAATCAGTTCAAATTTTCGTTCCCTTTCTTCTTTTTCTGATTCACTATTCTTACCCCCCATCGGTTCTTCCGAACGTTCGATAGGTTTTGCTTTAGTAAGTTTCAGCCATTCCGCAAAAGAATGGGTATCACTTTTTGTGAACTCCAAAGGTTTATTGGGCTCTAACATTTCTTCAGCATCTGCAATATCAGCAGGCTTTTCAACTTTGTCTTCAACCAAATTGGAAACAGATGCAACTTTTCTTTGAAAAAGTTCCGGATTCAAAATATCCTCCGCTTTTTGCATTTCAGCTTTTAATTGCCTGTCTATTTCAAGGCTTATTTGTTCTGAAACATTCTCGGAAATCACCTTTATTTCTTCTACGGAAGCGTCGTGCTGCAGAATGGTTTGCGAAATTTCATTCTGAATAAATTTTTCCGAAGTTATATATTCAAACAAAATATCCCGATCTGTAGTGTGGGCGGCGGTAAGCTTCAATGCGTCGTTGTACAGAAAACTTTCTTGGTTTTTTAAACCTTTTAATTGTAAAGCCCGCGCACTTTGGAAATAAGGGTATTTTTTTATTATCAAATCTAACGCAGCCATATCCTCAGAGGTTATTTTCTGAGGGTTGGCGAGTAAATATGTATAGTCTGAAGTATTCAAGATTTTACCAATTTGCGAGCGATTTGTTGAAAATATCCTGTGTCAATCGTTCAAAAATTATATCAACGGCGGCATCAAGTTTTGAGCCTGTTAACTGTGTTGTTCCTGGGTAATCGTAATAAAAGCTAAAAGGTTGCTCAAAATCTTTCAGCGGATCTTTTGTATTATAAAAACGAACGTTTATACTTATCGTTAATCTGTTTTGTGCGGCAGTACTATTTGCCGTTGCTGTAATGGGCGCGATATAATATTGGGTAATTTCGCCTTCGTAAACCAAATCGCCGTTACTGTTCACCAAATCCAAGCTAGTTTGGTTCAATAATAAATCTTGCAATTTTTGTGTAAAATCGCGCGCAATACCTGGCTCTACAATGGGTGCGTTATTCTGAAAATAATTTACCTGTACCGTTTTGGTGGTAGTATAATTAATATCTGCTCCAGTAAATGAATACGGGCCACAACTTTGTAAAATAAGCACGAATAGTATTAAAATTGAAAACTTTAACAGGAAAGCAAATCTAAAATCTAAAATCGTTATTCGTAAATCTTTCATAAATCGTATTGCTTTATTTTTCTGTAAAGCGTTCTTTCTGAAATGCCCAGCTCATCTGCGGCATCCTTTCGTTTTCCGTTGTATTTTTCGAGCGATTTTTTTATGAGTTCCAATTCCTTTTGCTGAAGTGAAAGGTTTTCTTCTTCCTCAATTTCTTCGGCATATTCATATTTGTCCTTTCGCTGTTCAGATGCATGTTCCGGAATGCTGAAAACCTCTACATCGGTTTGTGATCCGTTTGTTTCTTCTTCAATTATTGAAGCCAATTCTTCTTCGGCTTCGTTTTCTTCCGAATAAATTTTATTGATAAGCGACGAATTTTCTTCCTTCACTTTTGCGGCATTGCCAGTTTTCATCAATTCCAGTGTAAGCTTTTTAAGATCGTTTACATCACGTTTCATATCAAAAAGCACTTTGTAGAGAATCTCGCGTTCGCTGCTAAAATCACTTTCAGATTTTTTTGAATTCACCACAGCTGGAAGATTGCTGCCCATATCGGGCAGATAATGCTTTAGGGTAGCGTATGAAATCTCGCGGTTCTGCTCTAAAACCGAAATTTGCTCAGCCACGTTCCGCAACTGGCGAATGTTTCCGCTCCAGCGATATTTTAGCAGCAAATCAGTTGCTTGATCTGTCAATCTGATAGTTGGCATTTTGTATTTCTGTGCAAAATCTGCCGCAAATTTTCTAAAAAGCAAATGGATATCTTCCTGCCGTTCGCGTAATGGCGGCAAGTTGATTTCCACCGTGCTCAATCTGTAATAAAGGTCTTCGCGGAATTTTCCTTTTTGAATGGCATCCGCCATTTTCACATTTGTTGCGGCCACAATACGCACATCGGTTTTTTGCGCCACGGAAGAACCTACCTTTAAAAATTCACCGTTTTCCAAAACTCTCAGCAAACGAACCTGTGTGGGAAGCGGCAATTCGCCAACTTCATCCAAGAAAATAGTGCCGCCATCGGCTACTTCAAAATAACCGCTGCGTGTTGCAGTGGCACCCGTAAACGAACCTTTTTCGTGACCGAAAAGTTCGCTGTCAATAGTTCCTTCGGGAATAGCTCCGCAGTTAACTGCTATATATTTTCCGTGCTTTCTGTGTGAAAGGGAGTGGATTATTTTTGGAATACTCTCTTTTCCAACACCGCTTTCACCGGTAACCAATACCGAAATATCCGTAGGTGCCACCTGTATTGCTTTTTCTACGGCGCGGTTTAGTTTTGGGTCGTTGCCTATTATTCCGAATCGTTGTTTTGTTGCTTGTATGCTTTCCATAAATTCATCCCCGCAAAGGCGGGGATCTCATGTTTTTAATTCTTAATAATATTCGTAGGTCAGTTTTTCAAAGAGAACGCCATTTCTTTTAACCTCTGCGCTTATGGGGAACCCCTGTTGATTATACTGAGTAGTGAATACATCAGTATAATTTAAGTTTGGGTCGGGGAGGGTAGAGGTGAATTTAACCTTAGTGAAATTATTTGCTGAAAAATCAGTCTTGAAACTTTTCATACTTCCCGCGAAATTATAAATATAATTGTTGACGTTATTTTTGAAATTTACAAAAAGTGGGTTCCTTTTATTGTCGTATTCATAAGTATAGTCCTCTGTGTAGCCTGTACCTATGGAGTAATTATAATGAATTGAAGTAACTAAATCTCCATTATAATTTATTGTTTCCGTTACCGTACCATTTAAAGGTTCGCTGCTTCTTGAAAAAGTTTCTATCAGTTTTCCTTCTTGATTAAAGATGAGGCTTTTATGTTCCCCAAAATTGTCATTTACAAAAACAGTATTGTTTTCATATGTTAAATGTAAAGTATTTGAAAATCCGTCAGAAGATGTATAAATAACTGAGGAAATCCTATTGGAAGTATCGTATTCATATGAAATGGTTCGAACCACATAATTTTCAATAATATTAGTTGTTTTTGACTCCAATATTTGGCCTAGCTCATTATATAGATAATCATCATGAAATAGAGCATTTACATCGGCATAATCTTGAATCCATTTTGTTATTTTTCCTGAAAGATCATACAGGTAGTCTAATCTATAAGAAGTGCCGTCTTCCAAATAAAATGTTTTGGAAAGCTTTTTAATTTTAAAATCAGTTTGTTCTTCAGATTGTGGGTCGTTATCATCATCGGAACAAGCCAAGAGCAATAAACTCGCTGTAAAAAGAAATAGAATACGTATCATAATTTATTGGTTTATGAATACCCCACCGCTTCTCCAATCAGAGTAGCGGTAGTACAATCGTTTATTTTTACTTTAACAAAATCGCCGGGTTTGTAATCTCCCTTCGGAAAAACCGTAACATTGTTATGCTCCGTTCTTCCGCTCCATTCGTCCTTGTTTTTCTTTGATTCCTTTTCAATTAAAACTGTCACGGTTTTCCCTAAAAATTCAGCAGTACGAATGGCGCTATGCTTTTGCTGGAGATCAACAATTTCAGTCAATCTTCGGCTTTTTGTTTCTTCGGGCACATCGTCTTCCAGCTTTCGGGCGGCCATGGTGCCGGGCCTTTCGGAATATTTGTACATATAGCCAAAATCATATTTCACATATTCCATCAAACTCAAGGTTTCTTTATGATCTTCCTCAGTTTCCGTTGGGAAACCAACAATCATATCCTGTGAAATGGCACAGCCGGGAATGATTTCCCAAATCCTGTCAATCAATTTCATATATTCCTCTCGCGTGTGCTGACGGTTCATTTCCTTTAAAATACGCGTGCTTCCACTTTGTACGGGAAGGTGAATGTGGTTGCAGATATTTTCATGTTTTGCAACCACATGCAAAACTTCTTCATGCATATCCTGCGGATTACTTGTGGAAAAACGAATGCGCATTTTTGGATGTGCCGTCGCAACCATATCAAGCAATTGTGCAAAATCGGTTGCAGTTGCTTGTTGCATTTCTGAAGCTTTTTTGAAATCTTTTTTCAAGCCGCCGCCGTACCATAAATAGCTGTCCACGTTTTGACCGAGCAGTGTAATTTCTTTGTAGCCATTTTCAGCCAAATCATCCACTTCGCGTAAAATACTCTGCGGATCGCGGCTGCGTTCGCGCCCACGTGTAAATGGAACCACACAAAATGTGCACATATTATCGCAACCACGGGTTATGCTCACAAAAGCAGTAATGCCATTGCCACCCAAACGTACCGGTGAAATATCGCCGTAGGTTTCCTCTTTTGAAAGAATTACATTCACGGCGTCGCGGCCCTCTTCAACTTCTTTCAATAAATTTGGAATGTCTTTGTAGGCATCCGGCCCAACCACCAAATCAACTATTTTTTCCTCTTCGAGAAATTTTTCCTTTAAACGTTCAGCCATACAGCCTAGAACGCCAACCTTCATCTTTGGGTTAATGCGTTTTACTGCATTGTATTTTTCAAGACGCTTACGAACAGTTTGTTCGGCTTTATCACGAATAGAGCAAGTATTTACCAACACTAAATCTGCATCTTCCAATAAATTTGTGGTGTTGTAGCCTTGGTCTGCAAGGATGGAAGCCACAATTTCACTGTCGCTAAAATTCATAGCGCAGCCATAACTTTCAATAAATAATTTTCGGGAATTGCCTTCGCGGGCTTCGAGCGTTAGCGTATTTCCCTGAATTTTTTCATCAATTATCTTTTCCATAAAATCTTTGTTCAATGCAAATTCAAAAAGGAGTTCATTGAACTTGCAAAGATACTATTAATTTGCCACGCTGTCAAAGTGGCAGATTTATTTTCAAAAAATCACCAAATCATTTAATTTTTTAAAGGAACTGAAACCTTTTGGATTTCTGCCAGAGCTTCTTTTTCATCGCCCCATCCTAAAATTTTTACGGGATCTACAGGATTGTAGTTTATAAACCACGTTTCAATAATTTCAAGTGCTTGCGGGTATTTTTCTGAAAATTCATCAAAGGTTTCTGCCGAAACCGTTTGCAGATTTCTTTCTGCTGGAATACAGATTACTTTAAAATCTTCTTCCCCATCGTCCAAAAGACGAAGCATGCCGATAGGTTTGGTTTCTAAAATAGTTCCGGTCTTTAAGGTTTCGCAAATTACCAGTACGTCTAGGGGGTCGCCATCACCACCATTAGCGCGATCTGAAAATGTTGAGGCAATAAAACCATAATTTCCCGGATAGGGCAGGTAGTCTATAATGCGCTCTTTTCCATTGCGCATATCCACTACAAATTTGTGTGAAGATTTGTCCAACTCAATTTTTTTGTTGCTCCCGGCTGGGATTTCGATGATACAGTTCACGTTGTTATTTTCTGAAAAAGTTTTTGTTTCAAAAATTTTAATCGCAGGATTACAATTTTGAAATAATATCAGAAAGAAAACCCAAAGAATGTTTTTCGCAAAAACTAAAATTTGTGGTACGTATGGTTTCATAAAAAAATAATTTTTCTGTTTTCAGGCCTTCTAAAAATAGTGTAATTAAGAAGTATTAGGATGTTAAGAGTTGGCTAAATTTAGGTGTCAAAAATTGCGTATTAAAAAATTCATATACTTTTGTACGCATAACAAATATGTATATGGCAAAGAATTTAGTGATCGTTGAGTCCCCAGCAAAAGCAAAAACCATTGAAAAATTTCTTGGTAAAGATTTCAAGGTTTCCTCCAGTTTTGGGCACATTGCAGATCTTCCGTCCAAAGAATTGGGCGTAGATGTAGAAGGGGATTTTACACCTAAATATATAGTGAGCAGCGACAAAAAGAAGTTGGTGGCAGAATTGAAAAGTCTTTCAAAAAATGCAGATATGGTGTGGCTGGCGAGTGATGAGGACCGAGAGGGGGAAGCCATTGCGTGGCATTTGGCTGAAGAATTAAAGCTTGATAAAGGCAAAACAAAGCGGATTGTTTTTCACGAAATTACAAAATCAGCAATCTTAAATGCCATTGAAAATCCACGCCAAATTGATTATAATTTGGTAAACGCACAGCAAGCTCGCCGTGTTTTAGACCGCTTGGTTGGGTACGAACTTTCACCTGTGCTTTGGAAAAAGGTCAAGGGTGGACTTTCCGCGGGCCGGGTACAATCCGTTGCCGTGCGATTGATTGTGGAGCGCGAACGTGAAATTGAAGCTTTTACGCCCGTAGGTTCCTATAGGATTGATGCTGAATTTACTACTTCCGAAGGAAATAAATTTAAAGCGAAACTTCCGAAGAATTTTGATACCGAAGAAGAAGCGCGCGAGTTTCTTCGGAAGAATTTGGGAGCTTCCTATAAAATTTCAGACTTAACAAAAAAGCCTGCCAGCAAAAGTCCGGCAGCACCTTTTACCACTTCAACCTTACAACAGGAAGCAGCGCGAAAATTATATTTTTCAGTAGGAAAAACGATGACTATTGCGCAACGTTTGTATGAAGCTGGTCTTATAACCTATATGCGTACCGATAGCGTAAACCTTAGTAACGATGCAAAAAATGCTGCGCAAAAGGAAATTATTTCTTCTTATGGGAAGGAATACAGTAAACCGCGCGATTACAAAGGCAAAAGCAAGGGCGCGCAGGAAGCTCACGAAGCCATTCGCCCAACCGATATGACCCAGCACAGCATTTCTGGTGATCATGACCAAGCGCGCTTGTACGATTTAATATGGAAACGCACGCTGGCTTCGCAAATGAGCGATGCGCAATTGGAACGTACAAATGTGAAAATCGACGTACTTTCAAAGGAAAAAGTTTCAGAAAATTTCACTGCAAATGGTGAAATGATAAAGTTTGACGGTTTCCTAAAAGTTTATTTGGAAGGAACCGACTTTGAGGAGGAGGAGCAGGAAGGCATGTTGCCAAATATGAAAAACGGCGATTCGCTCGAAAATAATTACATCACCGCAACGGAAAGATTTACGCGTCCGCCTTACCGATACACGGAAGCATCGCTGGTAAAACAATTGGAGGAACTTGGCATTGGCCGACCTTCAACCTATGCGCCGACTATTTCTACCATCATCAGCAGAAATTATGTTGAAAAAGGAACGGTGGAAGGCGTGGAGCGAAAATATCTTCAACTTACGCTTCAAAAGGAAAACGTTAAAGATAAAACCCTGACTGAAACCGTTGGTTCGGATAAAGGGAAGTTGGTTCCCACCGATATTGGAATGATCGTGAACGACTTTTTGGTAGAACACTTCGAAAATATTCTCGATTACAATTTCACGGCCAAGGTTGAGCAGGACTTTGACGACATAGCCGAAGGGAAAGAGGAATGGACGAAGATGATGAAAGATTTCTACGGAAAATTTCACCCAAGGGTTGAACACGTTGAAGAAAATGCCGACCGCGAAAGTGGCGAGCGTATTCTTGGCGAAGATCCCGAAACCGGAAAAACCGTTTTGGTGCGCCTTGGAAAATATGGCCCTATGGCGCAGATTGGCGCTCCTGAAGACGAAGAGAAAAAATTTGCCAGCCTTCGCCCAGACCAACAATTACACTTAGTTACATTTGAAGAAGTGATGGATCTTTTTAAGCTTCCAAAAACTTTGGGCGTTTACGATAATGAAGAAGTTGAGGTGAACAATGGCCGTTTTGGGCCGTATGTACGCTTTGGAAAAACATTTATATCGCTTCCGAAGGGAATGGATCCGCTAGATGTAGATATGAAATTTGCAAAAGAACTGATTGAAGAAAAGAAAAAGGCAGATGCTCCTATATATATGTATGAGGATTTACCAGTCCAAAAAGGTGTTGGGCGTTTTGGCCCATTTATAAAGTGGAACAATATGTTCATAAACGTGAACAAAAAATACGATTTCGACAATCTTTCAAGCGAGGACATCGAAGAGTTAATAGAAGATAAAAAACAGAAGGAGATTGACAAGCTCATTAACGAATGGCCGGAGGAAAAAATACGTATTGAAAAAGCACGTTGGGGACGTTTCAACCTTATAAAAGGAAAAACTAAGGTTGAATTGCCAAAAGGAACCGCAGCAGATAAGATTACTTTAGAAGAAGCAAAAGATTTGCTTGCCAAGAAAAGCCCAAAAAAGAAGGCCACAGCCAAAAAGAAAACCACAACTAAGAAAAAAGCTACGGCCAAGAAAAAATAATGATAGAGTTTTTATCCCCAGTTTCTAAAAAAGTATTGGCACACAGGGAAATTCTACCACCCGGGACTTTGGGAAAACAGATAGAAACCCATTCCCAAATAGGAGAATTACCTTCTTTAAAAAACGTAAAATTTGCAATTCTTGGAATAAAGGAAAACCGAGCCGATGAGAATTTCATTGGAGGAGAAATATCATTTGACCCATATAGAAAAGCTCTTTATTCACTGTATCCCGGAAATTGGAATTACAGCATAATTGACCTTGGCGATATAGAAAAAGGTGAAACAGCCGAAGATAGCCGCTTTGCTGCTAAAGAAGTTATAGCCGCTCTTTTAAAAAAAAATATTGTACCATTGATACTTGGTGGAAGCCAGGATTTGGCCTTTGCACACTATCGGGCTTATGATGGCGTGGAAGGAATGGTTAATGTGGTAAATATCGACAACCGTTTTGATCTTGGAAACGCTGAGTTGCCGATCTCAAACAAATCGTATGTCGGAAAAATGGTAGTTGAACAACCCTATAAGCTTTTTAATTACAGTGTATTGGGGTATCAATCATTTTTTAATGCCCCGCAAGAGATTGCTTTAATGGACAAATTGTTCTTCGATGCCTACAGATTGGGTGAAATTTGTGCAGACATTACCGTTGTAGAACCAATAATGCGCGATGCAGATATGGTAACCTTAGATGTTTCCGCAATAAAAAGTGCAGAATTAAGTTATAAAAATAACGACAGTCCCAATGGTTTTGATGGACGAGAAATTTGCGCCATTTCCCGATATGCTGGTATCAGCAATAAAGTGAAATCTTTTGGCGTTTATGAATTGAGCGATTCCATTGAAAGTAAGAGCGGCGCAATGCTTGTGGCGCAAATATTTTGGTATTTTATTGAAGGATATAATTTTAGGGTTGAAGATGACGATTTTGATAACGAAAACCTCTTCACTACCTATAAAGTACCAGTAGAGGACGAAGTTTTGGAATTTAAAAAAAGCAATAAAACCGAAAGATGGTGGATTGTTTTGCCTTTTCTTTCAAATGTTAATAATAAATTAAAAAGACGAACGTTATTACCTTGCACTTATGGCGAATATTTGGGTGCATGCAATCAGGAAATTCCTGAACGGTGGTTAAAGGCCCGCCACAAAAATGAAGTATAATCAAATAACACAAGTAAAAACGGGGATCAAGGGTTTTTCAAAAAAAAATTGTTTTTTTGAAATTTTATAGATAGGTTTACGCCCTTGAATCTCGAAATTTAACCTAAATACCTATGAAGAAGTTTATTGCATTAACTGCGATCGTTGCCTTTTTGTTCAGTTGTAACTCCGGAGACCGAGGAGAACTGGTAGGGGCAAAAGGTAAAAAATGGTATCCTCAGAAACCTTACGGAATGACGCTTATCCCAGGTGGATCCTTCATCATGGGGAAAAGTGATGATGATTTTGTTGCCGTGAACGATGCGCCAACTAAAACAGTTACCGTACGCTCATTCTATATGGACGAAACTGAAATAACCAATTCTGAATATCGCCAATTTGTTAATTGGGTAAGAGATTCAACTGTACGTCTTCGTTTGGCTATTATGGCCGATGAAGTTGGCGCGACACCAGGTGATGAAGCGGGAATTGGACAATTTGCTTTCGTTGATCAGGAAAACGAGGAAATGACTCCTTATCAACAGTATATGTACGATAATTATTTCGGTATGGGAGAAGATTACTATGCCGGAAGAAAATTGAACGATAAAGTAGATTTAATTTGGGATACAGCGGAATATCCAGACGAATACTATTCTGAAGTAATGGATACAATGTATATTCCTACCGAAGAAGCGTATAACGGTCAGCGTACTATTGATGTTAGCAAGCTAAATTTCCAATATACTTATATGGATATTGAATCTGCAGCTAGAGACAAAACCAAACGACGTAAAGATTTCATCAAAAAAGAAGAGTTGAATATTTATCCAGATACTACAGTGTGGATTAAGGATTTCAACTATTCTTACAACGAACCAATGCACAACGATTATTTCTGGCACGAAGCATACGGCGATTATCCTGTTGTTGGGGTTAGTTGGAAGCAAGCCAAGGCATTCTGCGCTTGGAGAACTTTGTATAAAAATTCGTATCAAAAATCAAAGAAGAAAAACTTTGTGAACTCTTTCCGTCTTCCTGGTGAAGCAGAATGGGAGTATGCCGCGCGTGGTGGTCTAGAGTCAGCAACTTATCCTTGGGGTGGTCCTTACGCTAAAAACGACCGTGGTTGTTTTATGGCGAACTTTAAACCCCTAAGAGGAGATTATGCCGCAGACCAAGCTTTATATACGGTTGAGGCTAAATCTTATGAGCCTAATGATTTTAACTTATACAATATGGCAGGAAATGTTTCGGAATGGGTGGCTTCTTCATATGATCCCGCTTCATACGATTACACTTCCACTATGAATCCAAATGTAAACGATCCTGACAATATGCGAAAAGTAGTACGCGGTGGTTCTTGGAAAGACGTTGCATATTTCTTACAAGTAAGTACCCGTGATTATGAATATGCAGACTCTGCCAGAAGCTATATCGGTTTCAGAACTGTACAGGATTACATGGGAACTGATGTTGTTCTTAACCAAAACTTTGGCGATGCTCGCTAATATTCCCTTATTTACTAAACTAAAATAACCTTAATCAAAAACTCTCAACTAAAAATTTAAGTATTATGGCACAATCAAGATCATCAAAAAAATTATTTAATATGGCCTATGGCCTTGGGGCATCTATTGTAATTTTAGGAGCGCTTTTCAAAATTCTTCACTGGGAATTAGGTCCCTTAAATGGAGGTCTTCTTTTGGCAATAGGTCTTATTACCGAGGCAATTATTTTCGCAATCTCTGCTTTTGAGCCAGTAGATGACGATTTAGATTGGTCATTGGTTTATCCTGAATTGGCTGGTGGAACCGCACAAGAAAGAAAAAAGAAAGAACCTGAAGATGCACAAGGACTTCTTTCTAAAAAGTTGGATGAAATGCTTAAAGAGGCCCGTATCGATTCAGAGTTGATGAACAGTCTTTCTACCAGCATCCGTTCTTTTGAAGGTGCTACTAAAAGTATGGCTCCTACTGCAGAGGCAATGAACTCCACTAAAAAATACAGCGAAGAAATGGCATTGGCAGCAGCTCAAATGGATTCTTTGAACAGCTTGTACAAAGTACAGATTGAGTCAACTAGCCGTCAAGCAGAGGCTAACCAAGCAGTTGCGGAAAACGCTGAACAATTAAAACAACAAATGCAGCACTTGGCTACCAACCTTTCTTCATTGAACGGTGTTTACGGAGGTATGCTTTCTGCAATGACTAATAGAAACTAAGATAGGTTTTCACCTTAATTATTAATCTTTAAAAAAGAATAAAAATGGCAGGAGGAAAACTATCCCCAAGGCAGAAGATGATTAACCTGATGTATCTGGTTTTCATCGCAATGCTTGCACTGAATATGTCCAAAGAAGTATTATCGGCTTTTGGACTACTTAACGAAAAAATATCTGACGCAAATGTGGCTACTTCACAGCGTAACACTGCTTTTATGGAAGGGTTGGCTATAAAGGCCAGTGATGAACCTGCACAATATGCAGCTGTTGAAGCAAAAGCAAAGGAAATTTCTCAAATTTCTGATGAGTATGATGCATACCTTACTACTCTTAAGTCCGCTTCACTTGAAAATATTGAAGACCCGACAGACTATGAAGTAATGGACAAGCCAGATTACTTTAACAATTTGTTCTTTACGGGAGATAAGTACAAAGAAGGAGGCCAGGAATTTTTAAATAAAATGGATGAGTATCGCACAGAAATGATTGCGGTTCTGTCTGACACCGCTCTTGCAAAAGTGGCTGGTATAGAGGAAATAAAAAAATCTATTCAAGCAAACTTTTCTACAGCCCCGGTAACCAATCGCGATGGAAAAGAAGTAGCTTGGTTAAATTATAACTATGAAGGCTTTCCTCTAGTTGCCTCTTTGACTAAGTTAACACAAATTCAAGCAGATATTAAAACCACTAAAAGCGAAGTTTTACAAAGAATGCTAGCAGGGCAACAGGCAGCTGCACTATCGTTCAGTAATTATTCAACCTTATTGGAAACTTCAAAGTCTGCGTACTACTCTGGTGAAAAATTTGATGGTGCAATTGTATTAGGTCGTACAGATGAGAGTACAAAACCCAAAAGAGCCGAATTGACTTTAGACGGAAGAAAACTTATAGAAGGTACAGATTACACTTTTGAAGGTGGAAAAGTAAAAATGAATGTAAGTGCTGGTTCACCGGGTGACCACAAAATTGAAGGAATTCTCTATTATGGTGAAGGTGGAGAGGAAACTGAAGTAGAAGTTAATAGATCTTTCGCAACAATTTCATTGCCTAATTCTGCGGTAATAGCAGCTGATAAGATGAATGTTGTTTACCGTGGTGTAGATAACCCAATGACGGTTTCTATTCCAGGTATTCCCGATAATAAGGTAAATGCATCAGCACCAGGACTTTCAAGAGTATCAGGCAGCAAATATGTAATGCGACCAGGATCTGGTAGAACAGTTACAATTTCTGCAACAGGTACATTACCTGATGGAAAACCTGTAGGTTCAAAATCTGAGTTCCGTATCAAGGACATTCCTGCTCCAGTAGGTGCCATCCGTGGTGAAACCGGAATTGTACGTATGGAACGTGGAGGTCTTGAAATTTCTTCAGTATCTGCAGTATTACCAGATTTCGATTTTGATGTTAAGCTTAACGTTACGGGATTCAGTTTCAAAGTATCTGGTCAACCAACAGTTCGTGTAAACGGAACTAAGTTGGATGGAGCTGCCAAAGGTGCTCTAAGAAGGGCTGGAAGAGGTGAAACTGTTCAAATTTTTGATATCAATGCAAATGTTGCCGGTAGTGGCGTAATGCTTAAGAAAACATCTCCAGTTATTATTGAATTGACAAACTAATTTTAGTATAAAACCCTATAGTATGAATTTGAAAAATGTTGTTTTATGTGTTTTTGGTCTTGGAGTGGCTGCTAGTGCAAGTGCACAAGTAAACATTTTGAACGCCAAAACCCCCGAAGATATAGGCAAAAAGACTGAAGCGCAGATTGCTTATGACAATGATGAGCCGTTGCCTTATGGTTATACGGATGAGCGTGATGTATTGTGGTCCAAAACCACTTGGGAAATAATTGATCTTGATGAAAGAGTCAATTTCCCACTTTATTATCCTATAGATACAAACAACATTGGTGCTGACAGACGTTCCCTTTATGATGTTTTGGTGAAAAATATCAAAAATGGAAAAATTGAAAACGTTTACGCAGATTCATATTTTACTGAAAAACGTACCTTACAGGATATTGAAGCATCGTTGGTTTATAGCGATACTACAGATTTAGGTATTGAACAGTACAACGCTGAAGGGGTTGTTGATCCTCAGTATGTCCGTCGTTTTTCATTGGATGCAGGTGATATTGAAGAGTGGCACATTAGAGGCTATTGGTATCTAGACAAACGCCAAGGCGAACTTAAATACCGTATGTTGGGAATTTGTCCAGTAGCGAATGAAGCTCGCTCCAAAGCATTTCCTGAAGATGGTATCGATTCTAAAGTGGAGCTTTTTTGGGTATGGTTCCCAGGAGCGCGTGAAGTACTGCACGAAGCAAAAGCATTCAATAGAAAAAATACATCGCAGCCTATTTCATACGATCACTTGTTAAATTCACGACGTTTTAATGCCGTAATTTATAAAGAAGACAACGTACAGGGTGATAGAGATGTGAAAGATTACATCAATGATAATGCTCTTATGCAATTGCTGGAATCTGAAAGGATCAAAGAACAAATACGAAACATAGAAATTGATTTGTGGAATTATTAATTGATTAATATACCCATAATTTGAAGAAAGCCCTTCAAGTTCCATTTTGCGGAAACTGAAGGGTTTTTTATATCTTAAGGATGGTTGAAAAAGAGTACATAATTGTAGGACTCGGAATTGCTGGAATATGTTTGTGCGAACAACTAAGCAAGCACAATAAAAGCTTTTTAGCGATCGATAGCGGCGTAAAGGGCTCAACTGCAAAATCTGGCGGGGTTTTTAACCCCACAGTGCTTAAGCGCTTTACAGCAGCTTGGAATGCCTCGGGCTTTTCCCCAGTGGCCGTTACTTTTTATAAAAACCTATCAGGGAAGCTTGGAAAAGATTTTTTTGTTGAAACTCCAATATTTAGAATTTTTAAAAGCGTTGAAGAGCAAAACAACTGGTCTGTTGCAAGTGATAAAAATGAGCTTCGGCAGTTTCTTTCTTCTGAGTTTTTAAAGAATAAAAACCCATCCGTTGATGCTCCATTCGGTTTCGGAAAGGTTTTGGGAACAGCCCAGATACAAATCGATATTTTACTTTCAGAATATCGAAATTTTCTTTTTAAAACAAACAATTTGGTTGCTGAAGTCTTTCAATACAAAGACGTGGTGCAAAAAGAAAACGGAGTTATTTATAAAAATATTTCAGCAAAAAAAATCATCTTCACCGAAGGCGCAAAAGCGATTGAGAATCCCTTTTTTCCAAAGCAGACTTTAATTGGGAACAAAGGCGAATATATTATTATTCACGCCCCTGAACTTAAAATGGAAACGCTTTTAAAAGGTCCCGTATATGTTATTCCTTTGGGAAAAGATCACTATAAAGTTGGTGCAACCTACAGTCGTGATGATTATAGTCTTGATCCTACTGAGGAAGCGAAAGAAGAAATACTATCAAAATTAAAATCCTTTATTAATTGTCCTTTTGACCTAATTATGCAAACTGCCGGCATAAGGCCCACTACCAAAGACCACAGGCCTTTATTGGGAAATTTAAATGAAAGTCCAAACTTGGTTTTCTTTAACGGTTTGGGCTCCCGCGGTTTTTTGATGGCTCCGTTGCTTTCGGAAATTCTTTTTAATTATTTGGAAAAAGAAACACCGCTACCGAAAGAAATTGATATTAAAAGAATGTTATAAAAGCCTTGAATTATGCTTCGGCCTTACTTTTGTCGTATTTCATAAAAAAGTTGATCCAGATATTTCGCGATACCCTTAAAATGAGCGGAAGCATAACAATCAATGTTCCAATTATCGCCAAAAAGGTATAATTTCTGTCTAGACCAATAAAAAAGTATGCAATAATGAAGGTAGCTACCGCTATGGCTACTCCCACGGCATAGCTCACGTACATTGCTCCGTAAAAGAACGAAGGCTCAATTTTAAATTTGGTATTGCAATGGCTGCAACGTTCGTGCATTTTTAAGGCTTTTGAGAATTTGTAGGGGTTGCGCTCCACGTACATTTCGCCTTTATGGCAGACAGGGCAAGTTCCCGTAAAAATACTGTAGAGTTTGGAGCCTTTAAGGAATTGCATAATCGGTTTTTTTAGCAATGCAAAATTAAGCATCTTTGCAGAAATTTTAGCGCTTTATAATGGTCAATATCCACAATTTATCGGTTTCCTTTCAAGGCGACTATTTGTTTGAGAAAATTACCTTTCAATTAAAACCCGGAGACAGGGTGGGTTTGGTAGGCAAAAATGGCGCAGGCAAATCAACGCTTCTAAAAATAATTGCTGGCGAACAGGAATATGACAGTGGACAAATAGCGACTGATAAGGAAATATCCATTGGTTTTTTAAAACAGGATATTGATTTTGAAAAGGGAAGAACTGTTTTGGAGGAGTCTTACGAAGCTTTCACGGAAATTAAAAAACTTGAAAAGCAGCTTGCTGAAATCAATAAACAATTAGCCGAGCGCACCGATTATGAAAGTGATGGTTACCATCAATTAATGGTTGATTTAAATGAGGTGCAACATCAATATGAAATCCACGGCGGTTACAATTACCAGGGCGAAACCGAACGGATTTTGCAAGGTTTGGGCTTTCAACGCGAAGATTTTACAAAGTTAACCGAAACTTTTTCCGGCGGGTGGCGCATGCGGATTGAACTGGCTAAACTTCTGCTTCAAAACAACGACATTCTTTTGCTGGATGAGCCCACAAACCACTTGGATATTGAATCTATTCTTTGGTTGGAAGAATTCTTAAAAGGATATGCAGGTGCTGTTGTAATCGTTTCGCACGATAAAATGTTTTTGGATAACGTTACAAATAGAACGATTGAAATTTCCCTCGGCAAGATTTACGATTTCAACAAGCCTTACACCCAATATCTAATTCTTCGGAATGAACTGCGCGAGCAACAATTGGCTTCGCAAAAAAATCAGCAAAAGCAGATTGAGCAGACTGAAAAATTGATTGATAAATTCCGTGCAAAGGCAAGTAAAGCTACAATGGCACAGTCGCTCATAAAAAAGTTGGACAAGATTGACCGTATTGAAGTAGATGAAGACGATAACAGTGTTATGACGCTGCGTTTTCCCGTTTCAATTACACCGGGCAAAGTAGTTATTGAAGCCAAAAATATTTCAAAAAGCTATGGCGAAAAAAATGTTTTGAATGGCGTGGACCTTTTGGTAGATCGCGACAGCAAAATTGCTTTTGTTGGTCAAAACGGTCAAGGGAAATCTACTTTGGCAAAAATAATAGTAGGTGAAATTGAGTACGGCGGAAAACTCACATTGGGCCATAATGTACAAATAGGTTATTTTGCCCAAAACCAAGCTGATTACCTGGACGGAAGCAAAACGGTACTCGATACGATGATTGATGCCGCAAATGAAAAAAACCGTAGCCGCGTCCGTGATATTTTGGGGTCTTTCCTTTTCCGTGGAGATGAGGTTGAAAAATTTGTACGTGTGCTAAGTGGGGGCGAAAGAAACCGTTTGGCTCTGGCAAAATTGCTTTTGCAGCCGTTCAATGTTTTGGTGATGGATGAGCCCACAAACCACCTCGATATTAAGTCTAAAAACGTATTGAAAGATGCGCTGAAAAGTTTTGAAGGAACATTGCTTTTGGTTTCCCACGACCGTGATTTTCTGCAAGGATTAACCAATAAGGTTTACGAATTTAAAGATCATCACATCAAAGAATATTTGGGTGATATTGATTATTTCCTTGAACAGCGCAACCTTCAAAACCTTCGTGAAGCTGAAAAAAAGACGGTTGTTTCAGAAGTAAAAGAAAAGAGAAGCGCCGGCGAGGAATATGAAATTCAGAAAAAACTGAAATCGGTAAAAAATAAATTAAGCAATGTAGAATCGGCAATTTCTTCTTTAGAAAAAGAGATTGCAACTATTGACACCGAACTTCTTATAAATTATGAGGAAACCATTGCAAAGCCCCATTTTTTTGACAAGTACCAAGAAAAGAAAAAGAAATTGAAAAAGCTGATGGAAGAGTGGGAAGTGCTTCAAGAAACAGTGGAAACCCTATCCTAAAAACAGGAAAAATCCTGTAATTTCTTTCGAATATTTATCTTAACTTGTTCTTTTTAAATAGGTTAAAATAAATCGTGGGGATTATGGAAAACGAAAACACTTTCAAGCTTTGTATTACAATGGCAGGTGCGGTATCTGCCGGGGCATATACTGCTGGGGTTTTGGATTATTTAATTGAAACACTCGACCTTTGGGAAAAGGCCAAGGAGAAAAATCGAAAACTTGGAGTTGCACATCCAGATTATGATCACACCATCCCGATGCATCAAGTGGAGATTGATGTAATAAGCGGTTCATCGGCAGGCGGTATTTCAGGGTCGCTGACTTTTATGGCATTGGCTGACAAAAATTTCAAAAGCTTCAACAAAGACAATCCCACAGGAACCAATAACATTTTTTACAAAAGTTGGGTAGATATGGGCAATACTGCTGAAAACAGTACGGTTGATAAACTACTTAACAATAGTGATTTAAAGGAATATGGCGAAGTACGCTCTTTACTTAACACCCAAGCAATAGACGTAATTGCCGACGAAGCTCTGGCTGTACGCGAACAGCGTGAAATTCCCAAATATGCCTCAGACAGTCTGGACGTGATTTTGACGACTACCAATTTACGAGGCATTAATTTTATGGTAAATTTTGATGCAAGGGGCCGCGATACTTCTAAAGGTACGGTGATCACAAATCACGGAGGTTTTTTCAGGTATAAGCTAAAAAATGATAAATTCCCTACCGGAATACCCGAAAATGAAGACGAACTGTACTATGTGCTCGATCTTTCAAACGAAACGCATCTTCAATATTTAAAGGATGCCACCTTGAGTACTGCAGCCTTTCCAATTGGTTTAAAATCGCGGGAGGTTTCTATTTCTGCTGAATATATAAAACGTTATCCGAAATATTTGTTCAATAAATCAAAAGGCATCGAACCGCTTTTGCCCGAAGGCGCTATTTATAAATTCAACTCTGTGGATGGGGGCGTTATTAATAACGAACCTTACGGAATTGGACTGAAAGTTTTGCGGGAAAAGAACCCCAAGAGTGTTGAAGCTTGCAAGTATGGAGTAATAATGATAGATCCGTTTCCCAATAAAGATCATGACGTAGCTGAAAGCGGGAGCGGGATAATGAGCATAGCCGGCGGTCTTTTGAAAGCGCTTCGCAATCAAGTAATGTTCAACCAAGATGGAATTTTGGACGCACTGGATATGACAGATAGAACTAAATTTTTGATTGAACCTATTCGCAAAATTGAAAAGGATGGGAAGTGGGTTCGCCCCAAAAATGATTTGGCTGCTGCACCAATTGGTGGATTTGCCGGGTTTTTGAGCCGAGATTTTCGGGAACATGATTTTCAATTGGGCAGAAAAAATTGTCAGGTTTTCTTACGGTACTATTTTGCGGTAGCTTCCGAAGATATTGAAAAGCGTTTGAGTATTGTGCCCAATAGTGCTATTAAGGATAGGTATCAATTTTCGGTGCCAGCAATGGACCCGAACGGAGAAAAATTCTTTCCAATTATACCCGATATGCGCGTATTGCGAAATTTTGACAACCAGGTAGATAAAATAAACTATGGTAAGGATGCCGAAATTCAGGATTTGCCGTACCCTAAATTATCTTTTTCGGATTTTGAAAGCCGTTACAAATCTAAAATCAAGGATAGAATTGGTTTGATAGTGAAACACTTGCTGAAAAATAAATTTCTTTCTTTTTTAGCCAATTTCTTTTATGCAAAAAATGCTGGGTATAAATTTGTAAAAGAGGCATTGGAAAAGGAACTTGGAGAAAATGACCTCTTAAAATAACGGTATGATCGAATACTTTTTTCAATGTCCCCATTGTTGGGAAGAGATTTCAATGTTGCTTGATACTTCCATTCGGCATCAAAAATATATTGAAGACTGCGAAATTTGTTGCAATCCTATTGAACTTGATGTAACATTTCAAGATGGCGAAATTATTGGCTTTTCAGCGAACAGTATTGGTCAGTAAGTTTTAATTTTATAAATTTATAGGGACAAACCCGACATACATTCTCTATGATCTCCTCCTTTACGCTCGCAGATAATATTATTGGTTTTATTGTTGATGGCCCGTATGATGATAGATCTGTAGAAAAAATTCAAATAGAAGTAAACAATAAACTTGAAATGTATGATAGTGTGAGTTTGTATATAGAAGATACTATAAATGCAGATATATCGCTTAAGGCAATTATCAAAAGTTTACCTTTTAAAATTAAAACTGGAAATCGGTTTGATAGAGTGGCTGTGGTTACAGACCGAAAATGGTTGCAGATTGTAAGTACGCTCGAAAAGCTTTTTTTTAATGCCGAGCTCCGAATTTTTCCTACGCAACAGAGACTGGACGCTATCCAGTGGATCAGTCACTAAGTTTTGTTTAAATTAAAATTTTAATAAGAGCCTCCTTAACGTTTATCCACAAAAAATTAAAGACAGATTTAGATTTGTTGCGAGTGGCATCTGCTTTTCCTTCTTTATAATACTCATCCTTTTTTTCGCTATTTTTTGAGATAAAAATATTAGCAATCGTAGAGAGAAACTTATTCTTGTCTTTACCGTCCTTTTGCAACAAAGTTACCTTAAAATCTGAATAACTTATTTTCATGTCTATTGTTGAGGTGGTGTTATTTCCATCAATTGTAAAATAAGTTTTGTTGGTATTGCCTTCAAGCATTACTTTTAAATTGGGTTCGGTAAAACTGTTTAATCTTCCAGCAGCAAGCTGGCCCACTTCAGCACTAAATTGAAACCGATCTTGTTTGTCTTGAACATCAAAACTCCAGTTTACAGAAATTGGGGTTTTCTCCATAAAATGGGCGTCTATTTCTATTTTTGTTTTGGTAGGACTTTTATAAGTGTTGCTAACGTTCGCCATTGTAGCATTTAAGTTTTCAAAATTGATAGATCCGCCCATATTTTCTGTATTTTGGCGCTCTTCATATTTAATTTTTCCGTTCGATATTTGTAAAGAATCTACCGTTAAATCAAATGGCAAGTTTCGAAGCATTTTACTATATAAAGGTTTTGACTCCTCATTGTCAGTCACTAGTTTATCCCGGTATATCTCTAAGGAAGGAGTTGTCAATGAGACCATGTCACTCTCCGCAAAAAAACGATTGTTCTTAAAGCCGAAATCAATAGATTTAATCGAAAGTGATTCCACGGCCAAGTTATAATGATCTCGCTCTTTGGAAATCAATTTTGAGAGTTCTCTTTTTGAATATTTTGTTTTTAAGGTTAAATCTTTGAAGACAGCAGTTCGATTTTCTATTATAAAGCCTTTGGCAGTTAGGTTTTCATAAGGCCCAACTTTTACAAAAACCGTATCGCTTTTGGCTTTATAGGTTTTGTATTCAATGGGTATTTTTTTGGTAATGGTATTCTTGTCGATTTTTATTCCGTCAAGTTCAACAGAAAGCCCTTTTGTATAGAGTTTTGTCGAATCTTTTCCTTTTTCAAAGATGGCCAATCTGGTATTGTTGATTTTTAAGTTTTCTATAATAATTGGCTTGTAGATTGAAATAAAACTGTTCCCGTGGGAATCCTCATTTTTTTCTATTCGGTTTTCGTAATAAGCTATTGTGGGATTTTCCAGTGAAATATTTTCTATATTAATTTCGTCATTAAATAAATAATCCCAGTAACTTATATCAGAAATTTTAAGTTTCTCCACATTAACGAATGTGTGCTCTTGGTTATTTCTCTTGTTCTTTATAATCAGAGAAGCATTAGTGATAGAAAGAGAGCCGCCAAAAGTTTCAACTGTGATATCGTCATAGGATCGAATCATGTTCTCTGGCAATCGTGTTTTTATAAAATCTTCAAGCTTGTTTTTCAAGATTATATTTATAGAAACAGTACCGATAATGAATACCGCTCCCAAAGCGAGAATAATGTAAACGATTTTTTTAAAGTTCTTTTCCATTATTTAAATATAAGCAAAGTAAGGATGTAAAAATGGATGATCCTTTATTTTTGAAAAATTTAGCGTTTCTTCATTGTGAACTCTAAAAAGCTTTGTATCTTTGCCGTCCATATCGCGGGATAGAGCAGTAGGTAGCTCGTCGGGCTCATAACCCGAAGGTCACAGGTTCGAGTCCTGTTCCCGCTACTAAGCTAAAAAGCTGTTTAACAACCATTAAACAGCTTTTTTTGTGCCGAAAAAAATCATAATTTCTAAAAACGTACCCAAAAACGTACCCAAAACTTTTATAATTCAACCCGTGGCCGTGAATTATAGCCAGCCTAAATTATATATTCCTAAAGATGAAAATGGCAACGCCACAGTTGCAAGGCCATGGCATGTGTGGTTCAACTTCAAAAACCCGGAAACAGGAAAATTCGACAATACCAGCAAGTTTAAGTTCAAGCACGGGATCAATAAATATAAAACCGTAAGCCAGCGGAAAGAATTTGGAAAAAGCCTGGTTCGTGTTTATACTACGTTGCTTGAAGAAGGGTTTAACCCGTACACAAGGGAAAGTTCGGGCGGGTTCCATTTAGTGCAAAAAGATATTTCCTGTAAAAACGCGCTTCAAATGGCCTACGATCAAAAAGCGGGCGATCTTGCGCCAAGCACCCGTAAGGATTGGGAATATAGGCTAAATAAATTTTTGGAATATGCGGAAGCTGCGGGCTTTGCAGATTACAATATCAACGATGTTGCAACATTCCATGTTGCTTCCTTTCTGAATTATTTGGCAGATAGCGGCCAGGGGCCAAAATCAATAAACAATTTCCGGGCGTGTTTAAGCGGCTTGTGGGGAAAACTTGCCAATGATACGATTGCGGCGGGAAACCCTGTAACGGTTCTTAAAAAGCGGAAGGAAAACCCGCAAAAAAACAAACCTTTTACACCGGAAGAAATTTCAAAAATAAAAGGTTATTTGCTGGTTAATGATCCTGGGCTTTTAACCTTTATTCGTTTTGTTGCGTTCGCTTTTCTTCGTCCGGTGGAAGTGGTGCGCCTTACGGTGGCTGATGTTGATTTGACAAATGCGCGCCTATCTGTCAAAACCAAGACAGAAACCAGGGCAACGGTTCGGATCATTCCACAGCTTGCGGAAGAAATACAGAAAATGCAGCTTCAAAATTTTGATAAAAAAAACTTCCTTTTAACCACTTCGGGCGTTCCTGGTTCCTGGGCCGCGAAAGAGAATACCCGGACAAAGTTTTTTAGTGATCGGTTCACTAAGGTAAAAGATCATTTCGGTTTTGGATCGGAATATGGTATTTATTCCATTCGCCACAGTTTTGCGCTCGATCTCTACAATTCTTTTATTGCAGAAGGACTTACCAGCGTGGAAGCTGAATTTAAACTACTTACCATTACCCGCCACAAAAGCGTTAGCGGGCTTCGTAATTACTTGCGTGATGTGGGCGCAATGCTGCCAAAGGACTATTCAAAAAATATAACTTTGGATTTTTAGCACCGCCATTTTTGGCGGTACGGTAAATTTGCCTTTATTTTGTTGCAAGACAAATACCAAAAATTACCACATTATGAACTTTTCCATTCCCGGCCTTGACGGCTATTTTGGGGGCAAAGGTTCCAGCGGAGTACCACAACAGATAATTAACATTATCCCGCCGCATGAAACTTTGATTATCCCCTTCCTGGGCCATTGCGCCATTACACGAAGTATTAAACCAGCCAATAAATTTATTGGAATTGAAAAAGATCGCCAAGTATTTGAAAAATGGGGCGAATTTTTGTTGCAAACAAATATAAAGCAATCTATAAATTACCATTTTATAAAAATTGGAAACCCAATTTGCGAGGGTGAAATTTTAAATATTTGCGGCATTTCTTTTTTAGAAGAATTGGCAAAAAACAATAATTTCTATTTAAAAGGCGATTTTAAAAAACCCGTAATTTACTGCGATCCGCCCTACCTTTTAGAAACCCGAACCAGCGGCACCCGGTACGAACACGAAATGACAAAAGAAGATCACGAACGGTTTTTAACCGCCGTTACCAAAATAGATGCGCCGGTGTTGGTTAGCCACTATAAAAACGATATGTACGACAGCCATTTAAAGGGGTGGAATACCATTAGTTTTATGAGCCAAACCCGCAGCGGGAAACCGCGAAGGGAAACCGTTTATTTCAATTATGAAAAACCAACGGAGCTTCACGATTACAGTTATTTTGGCAATTGTTACCGCCAGCGCGAAAACAATAAAAAACGCGCCGCAAATATTGTGGCAAAGTTTGAGCGCATGAAACCTTTGGAAAGAAATTATTACCTTAATGCGCTGCAACAAAGTGGCGTGATATCACACCGTTAAATTTGGAGTTATGAAAAGATTTAAAAAAAGATTTAAAAAATGGATTTGCAAACATTTTGGACATAATTTTAAGGTTCATCAATGGAACCATCGTTATCTTACAAGTTACGGTCAGATAGGAGAAAAAATCTATTACCGGGACGTATGCGAACGTTGCAGTTATTTTGAAAATATAGATTAATAAATTTTAGATCCCGCACCAGCAAAAAAGTAGTTATGAAATATAGAGATCATCAAGGCGGTTTAAAAGAATCAATGAAAACGGTTCGAGAATTTTCAACAATTAATGAGCTTAAAGAACATTTTAGACAACTCGGAAGAATTGTGGAGGAAGTGCGTTTTAAGCATATTGGAATTGACAAAAGAACTGGATGGAATACTTATTATGTTTTGCAACGGTTAAAAGGCGAATATGATTTTACAGTTGCAGGTATGTCAGATAGTTTATTGGATGATTGATCACGCACCGTTAAATTTGGAGTTATGATTGTTTGGAAAAATGTATTTATTCTATACGGCACGATGTTTTTGTTCGGGGCTTTAGCGATTAATCTTTATGAAGGTTACTGTATTTTATTTTCCTCGCTACTTAGCGTTATCTCCTTGGCGTTGATTACCCTTTTCGGGTACTTGTGGCATTTGGTCTTGAGATTTTCAGCATTTGTTTTGGATTGGATTTTCAAAGAAAAAAATAATTGATCGCGCACCGTTAAAAAATAAGTTATGACAAGATTTTTAATTATTGTACGTGAATACGCCTCGGAAAATGTTGATTTTATCTACACTAACGGCGGTATTCCCCTTAGTATAGATGCTGAACAGCCTATAATAATTGCAATGTATCTTTTTAACTTGAAATCAAAAAAGAAGTTGCTTAAAGGAGTTAAAAAAAATCCATTTTGGGATGTTGTTGATTGGGATTTATGCAATATAGACTTTAGTCGTTTAGATTTTGCTTTGGAGTTGGAGTATGATGATTATGATATGTTATTGACTTATACCGATCTTAAAACAGATCCCGCACCAGCAAAAAAGTAGATGCTTTCCGCAGAATGTACCGCCAAAAAATGCGGTAGGATATACTATAAAAAAAGCGGATCAACTTGACCTCTTTTGAAGTGGTGTTACAGAAATATCTAAATAATATTGATTATCTACATATCCGTTGAATCGATCTCCCCTATTCAAGTTTAGAACGTAAGAGTTTCTTCCTCCTGGTAAAACTGAAAATAAGGCAGCTTCCTTGTTTCCAAACTCTAAGCCTGTCAAGTGTTTGTAAAGAGCATTAATCATTTCCCACTCGTCTTTTGGTTCGTCAATCCAGGGAACTGCAACTAAATCTAAATCACGGTGCATAGAGCCGTGAATTAAAAGATTATAGCCGTAAGTTTCGGCTATTTCTTTCAATTGAAAAAAAGCCATTGCATAAAATTGGGGTCGTGCGTGTGTTGGTTTTTCGGATGCTTTCATGATTTGTCCCGGACGTACCGGCTAAAAATAGTGTTACTGCAGAAGATCGGGCGCGTATTTTTTTAAGATCGCTTCGGCGGCAGAAACTTTACTATCAATCATATCTTGTTTGTTTCGGTAGCCTTCGGTGGTTTTGTCAATTAACCGGCCTTTGCTATGCACTTCCATGCCGTGATCGCCGTTTGGGTACTTAATTTCTGTTACTTGTGCCATATTAATATACTTTAAAGTTAATTTCTTCGTTTTCGGCGGTGTTGGCCAATACCTCACTTTGTGGTGGTGCTTCAGCAATATTTTCGCCCTCAATATAGGTTTTTTGCTCCCCTACAAAATATTTTAATTCTTCAATAGGGTGTTCGGTGTATCGGTTTTTGTCAAAGAATAAATAGTTTTCAGAAAATGAAGCCCCTTTGTGGCCCTTTGTAATGATGTCGCCGTCAAATTCAATATCGGAGCCGCCTTTTGTTTTTCCGTCCGAACGCTGTTGAAAAACAATCAAAAATAATTTACCGTCAAAAGCCATGCGCAATTGTTCGTCAAGATATATCGGGCCAAGCATTCTAATTAACTTCTGCCAGCTATCTATTGCAATCACATCATAGTGCTGTATGACACTTAAAAATTCCGCTACGTCCTTAAATTCAGAAAACGCGTCTATTTCTTCACGGGCGGCATCACTAAAATATTTTTCGGCCTTTTCTATTGCCAAGTTACTGCCTGGGTGTTCTTCCAAAGAAGCAAACATGCATTTATTACCAGCTGCGTGAAAATCGTTTAGAAAGTTATAAACCGAAGTTGTTTTACCAACTCCTTTTTCAGTATCGAGCGTAATCACAACGCTATGAACCGGTTTTTTTTCAATTTTGCCGAAAAATTTGCGTGTTTCGCCCACAACAGGAAACAATGGGTTTTTTTGATCCGGCTTTTTAAATTTTATAGCTTTTGGGTGTTTCCCCGAATTAAGCGGGCGGGTGCTTCCCCCGATGCAGTTGCCGCCCGCTGTGGTATTCGGTTCAATATTTGGGCTTTTTAGGCCGCTTTTAGTCTTTTTTGTTACGGTTTTGCGCTTTCGTGTAACGGTTTTGCGCTTTTGCGGAACGGTTTTTTTAGATTTTGTACCAAACAATTTCCCTTGTGTTGGTATTTGTAAAACATCTTCCGGATAAACGACATCCTTTCCGTTGTTTAGCAGAACCTTATACATTGGATCGCCGTGTACAGATTTACGAAGTTGTTTTATGGTTCCTTCCATTCCGGGCTGAGTATTTCCCCAGCGCTTTGAAACTTGAACGGTTTGGCCTTTAGTAAACCTATGGGTTGATTTTTTTTCTTCCTTGGCCACTACCGCCTTTTTTTCAGTTACTCGAGTAACTTCTTTTTTGCTGGTGTGGTCCGTATCGCTTTTTTTGCTGGTGTCAGCTGTGGGCTTTTTCTTTTTAGTGTTTTTGATATTAGTGTTGGTAACGTCGTTATAGAATTTATGGAAAACCTCTTTTGGGTTCAATTTTAAATCTTTGTTGTATTTTTCTCGCAAAACCTTCACTACGTTTGCGGGAACGGCCAGCAATAAAACCGCTTTGTAGGCAGATTCAAAATCTGTGGCTTTGTTTGCTATGTCTTTCAGTGTTTTTAGTGAAACATTGGCGCGTTGCAGCTCGCCGTTTTTGTCGTATTTGTAACCAGGATTCAGCCGTGAACAATTGTTTAAGGCTTGTTTTGCCAATCCTTCGTGCCAAGGGGCCGAAAGTCCAGCGGGGTAGATTTGTGGATATTTTTTAGCAAGCTTCAAAATCTTTTGGTTGTTTTGAAGTAGTTTTTTGTAAAGCCGCGAAGCTTCTTGGCCGCCGTCTTTAGCTTTTAAAAGGTTGTCAATTTTAGTTTTTAACTGCTTGTTTTGTAGTAAGAGTTTATCTTTTACCCGCGTAGCTTTTTCGGTTTTTTCTTTGGATTTTGGAAGATTAACAACCTTTCCATTGAGTCCGCTTTTTTCAACTGCTTTTTCTAACACAACGATTCGCGCCGGGCCTTCTTTGGGAAGTTTTGCAATAGCTTTTTTTATGCGCGCAACAAGCAAGCGACGGTTTTCTTTTTCACACATTTCTAAAACTTCTTCAAGTCTTGATCTGTTAGCAAATTGACCGTTTAAGGAATTAAATTTTTTTACTGCTTTACTCATAACTACGGGGGTGTTATTTTAATACTTTTTTCAAAACTAAAACCGCGGCAATAGCAATACCAGCCATTGCAACCGTTTGTACTATTCCTTTTTTGCTTAAAGGGCGGGTTCCTTCCGCTATGTTGTTGATTGGTTTTGGTTCCATTGTCTTGTTATCGTTTGGGTTTATCTTCTTTAAAAACTATGGTGCCTAAAACCAGCAAGCCAAGTGCAAGCCCTGCCAGCAAAATAGTTTTGTTGGTTTTGTTCTCTGCCAATGGTGGGGCCTTGGTGGTTGTGGTTGGCGGGGTGCTGGGCGGTGTGGAAGTTCCGCCGCCTTTAGTTGGTGTATTTGTTCTTTTGTCGAAACGTTGGCCTATTGGAGTAAGGGCAAAATAAACGTGGTTTTTATCGTAAAGGCCAATAGTGCCATTTATGATCTGGCCGTTTTTAATTAAAGTTTCCAAAGCTGCTTTAACCTGGTCGCCGTTTTTTCCCGAAACGGTAAAAATTGCGCCGCTTCCAAGTTTTTGCTCATTGCTTCCGGTTTCTGAAAGGCCTTTTAAAATAGTAATGGGAGCATTGAATTGATCGCGCAATTTTTGAAGCTGCTGCGCCAATGCTCTAATATTATTTTCAATATAACCTGGCACGTTGCCGCTGGGGGCAAATTCTTCAAGCTTAAAGTTTTTTGTGATTTGCATGTCTTATTTTTTATATGGTTATAATATTGCCCGCAACGTCAATTTCTAAGGTAGTGCTAACGTTTTTTATATTTTCAATATCGCCAAGTGCTTCCAGCATATACGCGGTGTTTATTACCGTGGGAATGTTTTTGATTATTTGCTGGCCGCCTGGGGGAATGTTTAAAACAATTGCTCCAGGGGTGGAGTAGCCAACGGGTGTGCCTTTTACGCTGAATAGATTAACTTTTTTCAACGTTGCCAAACCGTTTGTATTTACGTCAATCGCCGTTGTGCCGGTATTCGTCAGCAAAACATCAACATCCATGGTAAATTGGGAAATTCCCGCCTTCGGGTTTCGTGCGCCAACTACTTTGGTACTTAAATTATTATAGGCGGTGTAAGCAGCTTTACCCTTTCCGAATAAGTAATAAAGGCCGTAACATGCTGCGCTGTAAAGAATTATTTTTTTCATGGTTCCAACTTTTTTAACCGGTTTTTCAATTCCGCAACGGCACCTACCAGGGGCGAAATTGTTTTAAATAGTTTGTAGATAAAGAATAGGCCAATAATGGTAGCGAAGGCAAAAAAGCCTAAAAAGGCGAAGGCGTACCACGGGATCGAAATTTTTACTTTGTGTTTGTCGGTTTCGTCTGTGGTAGCCTTGCTTTTTTCTTCTGTGGTGGTTGTCTTGGCTTCCTCGCTTTCTTCGGTAACGTCTTTATTGGTGTTTTTGGTTTTTTTTTCGTAAACCGGAATAGCGTTGCGGTAGTTTTGTTCGCCTGTGTCCGGGTTGGTAGTGTGGCCCATTTCCTTGCTGGGATCAATAGGCAACAATTTTAAAGTATAATCTTCTTCGGTAATGGTGCTGCGATCAAAAAGAGTGGATTTTATGTTTTGGTTTTCGGCGGTGCTTTTGTCTGCAGTAACTTCTTTTTTGCTGGTGCTGCGCTTTAGATCGGTAGCTGTGCAACCGGAAAAGAGCAAACTAAGGCCAATACAAAAAGCCACTATCATAGCGGCTATAATTCTTTTATTTGTTTTATGTGAATAAGGGCCTAACATTGGTTTTGATCTTCGTTCGGGCTGGGGGTTATGTTTATTCCACTTTCGCGCTCAAAAATCCGTATCAGTTCCATGGTGTCCGGGTCATTTTGATTTTTCAATTTCATCATTGGCAATACAACTGAAACGATAGTTGAAACGCGCTTTAATTGATCTTTTGTTTGGTATAGTTCCTTTTTTACTTCTGAAAGTTCCTGGTGCGTTTCTTCCAGCTTCTTTACTATTTTGCTATACTTCATTTCCCGAAGGGATTTAAAATATTCAATGATCTTAGGCAGCCCAATTGCTGCAAGCACCAAACTAATTCCGTATAAAATTGCACCAATAGTGCTTCCATTCAATTGTTCCGGGTCTGTATATTGGGGCATTGGGGCGGTTTTAATTTGTTACACTTTTTCTTTGTTTTTGCGTTCAGCTTCATCCGCCCGGCGGCTTTCCTTATCTGCCAATTTCTCGGCTTCCTGTTTTTTGTTGAAAAAATAACCACTTGCAACGGCGGTAATACTTGCAATAGCTTGTGAAAATGTTACTTTATCTGAATAGATCAAAAAAGTAAAACACATGATAGTAACACAAGTAACCGCCGCGCGGAAGTTGTCTTTTAGTAGGTTCATTACGGTGCTGGTTCCATATATTCAATACACGCAACAATATTTTGTAACTGTGGGTCGTTAGTTGCGCCGAAATAAATACTTTCAACACTTACCTTGTTGGAAGAAGGTAAAGCGGTTGCCACAACAGGAAGATCAACGCCTGTAAGTATGTTTACTTTCGGTGGCGTTCCGTATGGTTCAGAACGATCATAATTTACTGTTTCGCTCTTTTGAAGGGCGTTAAACGTTTTTGATCCCCACGGCGAAGTGCAAGTGATGTTTGAAGTGTTAAGGATTTCTACTTCAATATCCATTTGCAGATCAAAAGCAGATAAATCCTTAACCAAAGCAACCGGATAATATCCACTACCCGCCACAACTTCAATATTTACGGCTTGAGTAGTAGCATCGGGAAATGTAACTATTGCATCAATTTGGCCTGTTATTTCAGAAATTCCGCGGCCATCGCCATCATTATAGGCGTTTAATACAATTTTAGCTTCTGTAACGTTTCCGCCGTCTATGGTTTCTGCCTGGATTTCAAAATTTATGTTATAATTGGATAGCCATTCACTTATAACCGTAAATGAAGAAACAACGTGATTTGCTGGAATTGAAAAGTCGGCAGCTTCCAAGTCATTACCGGAAGCAACTTCAACAATTTTTCTAAAAATAGTTCTTTCGTTGTATTCCCCTATTTCTACGGAGTTGCCGTTCGTTACGGAAGGGGCGGCAAGGTTGTTAAGATCGCCTAAAATTTCAGCAACATTGGCTTTTGTTATACTTCCTGGTGCTGTTAATGCTAAAATTTTGGTTTGTATTTTTTGGGCTATTTCTGCTTTTGTTGGAGTTGCCATAATTTATTTTTTAATAGGTTATTCAAATTCTTCTTCAAATTCTTCACTAAAAAGCCCTTCTTCCTCTGTTTGGGGTTCGGTGCAAGGGCAAGGGTTGTAGAGTATTCCTAACATAACTTTAATCTTTGTTTAGTTTATAAAGCGCAAAAAAAAACCTCCTATCAATAGAATTGCGCCGGCACTAATTGTTTTCCCTGGGTTGCTGTATGCAAAATCTTTTAGCCGTATTAACCAACCGTTTAAAAAAGTGGAATTGCCAATTTTTTTATAATAAGCGGCGCGGGCATCATTGTAGATACTTACAAATTGTGCCGGGTTCACTTCATTAATTGCTTTTAATGTTATTGGCCCCATGCCGTTATCTTCAGCCATATTGTAACCAAAGCGATCATTTAAAACTTGCTGGGCCAGCTTTACGCCGCTTCCAGCGTTTATCTGATGATCTACAATTGTATTGGCAATTGCCTGGTTGTTTATACTATCGGCCTTGCACTTATCCCAAAAATATGCTTTAAACAAAGGGTTTGCTTTTTCCTTTGTTAAGTTTCGCATATCGGCTTCGCTGGGTGGCCGCTTAATTACACTTTCGTAAAAGCGGGCGGAAA